>ENA-OROZ01000006-OROZ01000006.1-human-gut-metagenome-genome-assembly--contig:-NODE-6-length-192856-cov-7.927760_pt1 | contig 192856 bp, 136 predicted proteins | sample MGYA00242138_ERZ509066 | MGnify/ENA primary metagenome ERZ509066 (study PRJEB26280, sample SAMEA2338691) | human gut metagenome | biome: human gut; feature: human-associated habitat; material: faeces... | reverse complement strand
CCCATAACTTTTTTAAATTTTGAATTTAAACCTATAATGTTTCTAACGATTCAAAGATACGGATAAAAACGTTCATATTTGTAATCATTACAGCATATTTTCCTTAATTCTATGTTAAAGAATGCTATGCCGCACAGCTGAAGGCCGTGCGGCATGGCCTGTCAGTCGATAGTCACCTTACGGCTCTCCGTCCGCTGACCTTGGGTCATCTTAACCATGTACATACCAGACCTGAATCCATTCCTTTCCATATACTCCCCGACCTCCGACGGCATGCAGGTAAAACTCCCCGCACGTGCTCCATCCAACGTATAAACCACGCAATCTACCGGTTCACCAGAAACCACCCCCGTAATACCCGTCGCAGTTTTCACCTTCAAGATTCCGTTCTCCAATGCAGAAGTATCCCATTCCAAACCCTCTCCGGGGCTATCCAAATCCAACGTGCAGGCAGATGAAAGTGCCGTCCGGTTTGCGACCCACAGTTGGAACTCATCACCGGCTTCCAGTTCGAGCCCTTCACGTACCGACACTTTCAGCGTACCACGCAGGGAGAACGAGCTTATTCCTTCCAAGGTCGTACAGCGTACCTTGGAAGCCACATTGAACAGCACCTCCCCACCGGTACTTACCGTGAGCCTCTTGCCTGAGAAATCCAACGTCCCTGAGGAAGCCCCCTCACGCGTTCCGGAATACAAGCGTCCGCCACGTTCCACCGTGACCGAAGCATTGCCCAATTTACCCATGCCACACAAAACCGCACCGTCCTCAACCGAGAGTTCTCCGCTTCCCAACATGGCATTTTCTGCCGAACGGTCATTCAGGCAAAGCGTGCCTTCCTTCACGGCCACTTCGCCCGTATTGTCCCATACTCCGCTGACCGTCATCTTGCCGCTGCCCACTTTCTCGAACTTAGAATTGGCTGTCACGGTTCCGGCCCAAGCGAAATCATCGTCACATCCCACCTGCCACGTGTTGACACCCGTAGCCCCGTCATTGGCAAAAGAGGCATAACCGCCCAACGTGCCCTTTCCGGCCAATTTCCCAATACGGAAAGTCCGCCCCGTGTTTTGCACCGTCACGCCTGCAGTTATGTTAAGCGTACCGTCCGGCATGCCCGAAGACGTATTGAGCGTAAAACGCGGATAGCTGTCGGCCATGTCGGCCGTGGCATTGATTGTCCCTGTAAACAGGCTCAAATTGACGGCCACCGGCGTACGTGTGGCAAACCAACCGTTACCATGTTCCACTGCACAATATATCGTAAGCGTACCTTCGCCCGTAATCTTATTGGTATAAGTGGAACGGTTGGCCAATGACCACGTACCATTACCGCCTTCCGGCACATGGATGGCATAACTTGAACCTGTATTTTCATACAACGTACCGGATATGAATTCTACCGTCTGTGCAGGCCTGTCGCAAGCCACGCACTGTACGGTTCCACCGTTGATGGCAAGACGTTCCAACGAGGGATTGGCCATGTTCAGTTTCATCCATCCGTCTCCTTTTTTGGTGAGTAACGTACCCTCCACTGGGGTTTCGACGATGAAATCCTTGAGGTTTTCGACGCATCCCCCGTCTTTGCCTTCCATCTTCATGGGAGAGCCTTGGGTGACAGTCTCTGTCGTCCGCAACGTGGCGCCGTTCTCTATGACAAAGAGGTCGGCCGATTCTACCACTCCGCCCAGACCTCCGTAAGCCCGTGTGGAGTTGCTCAACATATTCACCGATACCGTACCGCCACTGATGCGCGTACCGCCTGTATACGTATTGTCATTGCTGATGGCCAGCACGCCACTGCCACGTTTCACCAATGCCGTATGCCCTGCCAGAAAACCATTCCCGTTGAAAACATAACTCTTACTATTGTCCACAGTGACGCTTTCGGCTTCGATACTGCCGGAAAGGCTCACATTCTTGCGTTCAGCCGTATCGTCGAACAGAACCCTGTCACCCGTCACAAAAAATACGGGATCGGATTCCTCTGCCAAGGTGAAATTCTCGCTTTGGCCAAAGTCCCAAATATTGCTGTTCAAACCGTTCCAAACCACATCGGATGCAGCACGCACATCGCTTAGGGAAAGGTAAAGCATCCCATCCTCCAACACCAACCTGGCACTCATTTGCGAACTGATACCCTCGATGAGGATACTGGAAAAATCCCCCTTGACCGTAGCTGCCGTACCTATCGGATACCGTCCGGGCTGCACTTCTTCGCCCCGGAACTCAAACACCGGTGCCAAATACTTCGGCCCGTATTTCCATGACTTCGTCTCGACGGTAAGCACTTTGGCATCGAGACGGTCGGAAGTAAAGTCACTTTTCAAATCAAAGACCACACGCGAACCGAAACCCAACGTCACGGAGTCTGCCGTAAGGGTTCCGACCTGTCCGTCATCACCCGGATAGACCGTGGCATTATAGTCCGCCTTGACGCTACGGAAAGTACCGGCAGAACGGAGCGACGTATGGCGGTTGAGCCAAAGGGAAGACTGTTTCATCGTCCCGTTGAAAACGAGTGTCCCGTTCCATACATCCGTATTGCCGCTATGGGTCATCTCCACGTCAGGCAGCACCAACGTGCCTTCACCCTGTTTTACCACCCGCGTGAATCCACTGAACCCGCTGCCCGTTACCGTACAAGTATAATAGTCATTATCAATAGGCACGTCTTTCGTGGTACAATCGCTCGAAGCCGTCCCTTTCACCCACGCAGGCACGTTGAACATGGCCACCCACGGTTCGGCACCGGACTCCACGGATACCGACATGTCCGCATTGTCAAACACAAGAACCTGACTGCCGTTGTGTGCCGTAGTAATACTTCCTCCGTTTGCAATCTGCGTACGCCCTTCCGTGGTGAGCGGCGGCGGAGCCACGGTGATGCCCTCCAGTTCGCCCAAGAAATAGCTCAAGTGGGGAGGCTGATTGTAACCGATGGTTTCCCACACCATGCCCTGCCGGTATTGATGGTCGTGCCAAAGGGTAGGGATACGGAATTCCGTCGGGTAGTTGGTCGTATAAACCAACAAGTCTTTCCCGTCCCGCACGAGCAGTTCCTCACGCCAGTCCCCGAAGAGATCGCCCGTGGCACATGCGTTGTTTTTGCTCCAGTTATTCATCGCACCATTCCCCAAGAAGATGCGCCCCACACCAGGCTTGTCAATCTTGGGTTGGCGTTCCGTTCCCGGGCTGTTGAGCACCTCGCTGCACAGGTCACCATCCCAATAGATACGGAAATTCAAGTCCCACCCCGCCACGTCGGGCAACGGCTTGTCTGCCGTGAGGCTGATGACACCCGACTGGCTGCTTGCCCCTTGGCAACCCGGATAATCCTTATAGAACTTGCCGGCCAACGCACGCCCGTCGTCACTGGTACTTTGCAAACGGTAATACAGTTCCGACGTGGTGGCATTCCGGTAGTTCATGGCCGGGGAACTTTCGTTGCAGGCAAACATCTCCTGTCCGAAGCGGTAAGGATCCAAATCGGTACAATGTTGGGCGTCGCCATGCCCGAGGCCGGTAGTACTCAATCCCTTTCCATTATCATCGATTATCATTGAACCGAACACGATTTCATCCCGTCCGTCCATGTCCACATCGGCCACGCCGAAGTTGTGGTAACCTTGTCCGAACCACGGACCTCCCACACTACATACCCAATTCCAACGTTCCGTCAGCTTATGCGTAGCAGGGTCTACGTCGAAAGTATAAAACTTGTGACGCGTGTAGCAACCGCGTCCGACGAAAATGGAAGGATGCCGGCCGTCCAGATAAGGCGCACCGAAATAGTGCTTGGTGGCACGATGCCCCGTGCCGTCGCCCCAGGCTGCCGTCCAGTCCGTCTCACCCGGTTCTAGCCGTTTGCAAGGGTAAGGCATCCATTTCTCGCCATTTTCACCGATTTCGTACAACTTGCCCGTGGCTCCCTCCATGTAGAGCAAATATTCATTATCGGGCATGGAATATTCGGTATTGTTAATCCTACGGATATCATGGGACATATTGCCCACCTCCGTGACCGTACCGTCCGGATGATGGACAATCATGTTGTCAGCTCCACGCATCAATACTTCAGCCTTGCCGTCACCGTCCCAGTCGAAAGCTACGGCATCGAACTGTTCATCGGGTCCCGACTGCATGTTCGGGCCGATGTCGATGTACCACAGCCGCTCTCCCTTGATGTTGTACACCTCGATGCGGTTGTAAGCCGAAGTGTTGGCCACGTCCGCCACTCCGGGAGTACCCGTATAAAGACGCTTGGCGATAATCTCCGGCATCCCGTCGCCATCGACATCGGCCAACACGGCGTCGTTGAACATATAGTCTTCTGTCAAATCCTCACCGTTACGTCCTTTCATTTCCGCGCCCGGCACTCTGAGGAAACCTGTATTCTGCCCCGTAAGGGAATAGAAACTGTATTCCTTGAAACGTTTGACGGGGGCACACTGTTCCCCTTCCTTGCCTTTCACCACGGGAGCCACCGTATATCGGGTTTCGGCCGTTCCTCCCGTATGGACATAGTTACTCGCAGACAGCCCTTTGGCCACCAACTCACCGTCGGCATAAAGGTTGTAAGCCACATCGTAGTACTCCTCGCCCAGCACACGCCAGCTCACGAAGTTTCCACTTCCGCTTTGGGTGACAGTGGCCACAAGTCCGCGTCCCAGTTTGTCCATCGTCCGTTGGGCACACAAATCCATTGTGCTGCTTCCTAAAGCCAAGCAGCAAGCAAAAAACAAAATCTGTTTCTTTTTCATGGGGTTTATTTTATTAGGTTAATTCACAAGATGATACAAAAATACATAAATAACTCAACAAACCACTACGTTTGGGGACTTTTTATCTGAACTTTTTGATTTTGTCAACAAAAACCAATAGCATCTGCTTCCTCTCCAAGAAAAATCCACCAACCAATAACACATTCATAACCAACGCCATACAAACTCACAAAAACAACCGCAGAACGGAAAATCAATCTCAGCCGATTGATTTTCCGTTCTGCGCCAAACGATTTTCCGTTCTCAGCAAGACAGCGTCACACCTTCCGCAACCCCGTCCTTTCTGTAAAGGATACTAACTTCACGTCAAAGGACTCCCTTGCTCGAAGGCAGCTCGTAATGATAGATGTCGCGCCGTACCGCCATCTTGAGGCTCCGGGCCAGAGCCTTGAAAATTCCCTCTATCTTATGGTGCTCATTCACGCCTTCGGCCTTGATATTCAAGTTCATCCGCGCCGCGTCGCTCAGGCTCTTGAAGAAGTGGAAGAACATCTCGGTAGGCATCTCGCCCACTTTCTCGCGACGGAATTCGGCATCCCACACCAACCAAGGCCGTCCGCCGAAATCGAGGACCACGCTGCACAGGCAGTCGTCCATGGGCAGACAATAACCGTAACGCTCGATGCCGCGCTTGTCGCCCAAAGCACGCAACAGGCACTCACCCAAAGCCAAGGCCGTATCCTCTATCGTGTGGTGTTCGTCCACCTGCAAGTCCCCTTCCGTGCGGATATACAGATCCATTCCGCCATGCTTGCCGATTTGCTCCAGCATGTGGTCGAAGAATCCCAATCCCGTACGGATATCACACCGGCCGCTGCCGTCCAAATCCAAGCGTACCTCGATGTCGGTCTCCTTGGTCGTGCGGCGCACACGGGCTTTACGTTCTCCGGCAAAAAGGATTTCGGCAATACGGTCCCAACTGTCCACGTAACGGATGCGCTCGTCCGAAAAAGAACTTTCTTCCTTCTCCTTCAGTATCAAGGCACGGCAACCGAGGTTCAGGGCCAACTGCGCGTCCGTCTCGCGGTCGCCGATGACCCAACAGGCCTCCATGTCGTAACCGCCCGAAGTGTAACGTCCTAACATGGCCGTACCCGGCTTGCGCGTGGGCAAATTTTCTTCCGGGAAACTGCGGTCTATCAACACGTCGTCGAACGTCACGCCCTCTCCCTCCAAGGTACGCATCATCAGATTGTGCACCGGCCAAAAGGTATCTTCGGGGAAGGCATCCGTGCCCAACCCGTCTTGGTTGGACACCATGACAAACTCGTAATCCAGTTTCTGGCGGATAAATGCCAGATTGCGCATCACACCCGACACGAACTCCAGTTTCTCGAACGCGTCTATCTGCTCGTCCGCCGGCTCTTTTATCAAAGTGCCGTCGCGGTCTATAAACAAGGCTTTTTTCATGATGTTCATTTTATCGTCTCCGGTTTGTAAGAACGCAACGCGCCCAACAGACTGTTGTCCTCCTGCGGCGTACCGATGGTCACGCGCAGGCAATCACCGCAAAGTTCCACTCTCGAACGGTTGCGCACGATAATGCCGTTCTTCACCAAATAGGCGTATATCGCATCGGCTCCTTTGACTTTCGCCAGAAAGAAATTGGCATTCGTCGGATAAATCTTCTCGCAGATATCCAGTTCGGCAAAGGCCGCCATGACCTGCCCGCGTTCGCGCAGCAACGTCTTCACCCACTTGTCCACATCGAAACGCTTCTTCAATATCTCCACGGCCTGACGTTGGGTCAGTTGGTTCACGTTGTAAGGGTACTTCACCTTATTAAATAAGGAGATGACCTCTTCTGAGGCAAAGGCCATGCCCAAGCGGATGGCCGCGCTCCCCCATGCCTTGGAAAACGTGTTGAGCACGATGAGGTTCGGATATGCCTCCAAATCTTCACGGAACGGCTTCTGTCCGGAAAAGTCGGCGTATGCCTCATCGATGACCACCATCCCCGGAAAACGCTCAAGCACCTTGACGATTTCCTCCCGTTCCAAGTCGTTTCCCGAAGGGTTGTTCGGCGAACAAAGGAATATCAGTTTCGTATGTTCGTCCGCAGCAGCCAGCAATTTGCCGGCATCCAACCGGAAACCGTCGTCCAACAATACGGGGCGATAGGCCACGTCGTTGATGTCCGCACACACTTTATACATACCGTAAGTAGGAGCTATCGCCACCACGTTGTCCGTTTTCGGTTCGCAGAATATCCGGAATGCCAAGTCGATGGCTTCGTCACTGCCGTTGCCGAGGAAGATTTGTCCGGGCTTCACGCCTTTGACGGGAGCCAACATCTCTTTCACCTCCAGTTGCAAAGGGTCGGGATAGCGGTTGTACGGGGCATTGTAAGGATTCTCGTTCGCATCGAGAAAGACGGAAGCCGCCGCACCCTTGTATTCGTCACGGGCCGAGCTGTACGGCTTCAGCGCCCAGATGTTCGGGCGCACCAGTTTTTGCAAAGGTTTCATGCTCATTTCATTTCGGTTTTAATGGATTCCAATCTTACGGTCATGGCGTTACGGTGTGCATCGAGATGCTCGCCCGCCGCCATGAGTTCCACGGCCGAACCGATGGCACGGACCCCCTGCGGCGTAAGTTCCTGAAACGTAATCTTACGGTGGTAGCTGTCCAAGTTGACACCGCTATAAGCCGTGGCATAACCGTTGGTAGGCAACGTATGGTTCGTGCCCGAAGCATAATCCCCCGCACTCTCCGGCGTATAAGAACCGAGGAACACGCTGCCTGCATTGACCACCCGTTCGGCGGCCTGCATGTAATCGGCCGTTTCGATAATCAGATGTTCGGGTGCGTAGCGGTTGGTCAGTTCCAGTGCCTCGTCCATGTCGCGCACCACGACGAGTTTGCTGTGGGCCAATGCCTGCTCCGCGATTTCCTTGCGCGGAAGGGCAGCCAACTGGCGTTCCACTTCGTCCTGTACCTTGCCGACCAAGGCTTCGTCGGTCGTCACCAACAAGACTTGGCTGTCCACGCCGTGCTCGGCCTGCGAAAGCAAGTCGGCCGCCACGAACACCGGATTGGAACCGGCATCGGCCAATACCGCCACCTCCGAAGGTCCGGCGGGCATGTCGATGGCTACGTCGTGAAGCGACACCTGTTGTTTGGCCGCCATGACATACTGGTTGCCGGGGCCGAATATCTTATACACCTTGGGCACGCTTTCCGTACCGTAGGCCATGGCACCGATGGCCTGCACGCCGCCTGCCTTGAAAATGCGGTTCACTCCGGCCACACGGGCTGCGCAAAGGATGGCGGGATGCACCTTGCCGTCACGTCCCGGCGGCGTGCAAAGCACGATTTCACGGCATCCGGCAATCTTGGCCGGTGTGGCCAGCATCAGAACCGTGGAGAAAAGCGGTGCCGTCCCTCCGGGAATGTAAAGCCCCACCCGTTCTATGGGAACGGTTTTCTGCCAACAGGTCACCCCGGGACGGACTTCCACTTTCGTCGTTTCAAAGCGTTGGGAAGCGTGGAACTTCCCTATATTTTCGTGCGCCAGGCGCAAAGCATCTTTCAGTTCGGGCGACACCAAGCGTTCGGCCTCGTCCATTTCTTCTTCCGTGACGGCCAGACGCTCCAGTTCCACATGGTCGAACTGCTTTTCGTAGGCCATGACGGCGCGGTCGCCACCCGTCTTCACGTCGTCCAACACCCGGCATACGGTTTCACGCAACGTGTCCACATTCATTACGGGACGTTTCAACAGTTCGTCCCATTCTTCTTTTTGCGGATATCTTATCACATTCATTTGCTGTCCTCCTCTTTTTGATATGAAAATGCCGACCTGTCCGGCTCAAAGAATCATCTTCTCTACGGGAACAACCAGAATGCCCTGTGCTCCCAGTTCCTTCAGCTTGGAAATAATCTCCCAAAAGCGGGACTCGTCGATGACGGTGTGCACGCTGCTCCACCCTTCCTGCGCCAAAGGCATCACCGTGGGGCTTTTGGCTCCGGGCAATACGGACACGACATCTTTCACCTTGTCCGACGGCACGTTCATCAGGACGTATTTCTTGTCTTCCGCACTCTTTACCGCCTCAATGCGGAACAGCAATTCGTCCAAAATCGCCTTCTTGGCATCGTCCATATTCCGGTTGGCGATGAGCAACGCCTCGCTCTTCATGACGACGGCCACCTCCTGCAAGTTATTGCTAACCAAGGTGGAACCGGAGCTTACGATATCGAAAATACCGTCGGCCAACCCGATACCGGGCGCGATTTCCACAGAACCGGTAATGACATGGATGTCAGCCTCCACCCCGTTTTCCTTCATGAATTTTTTCAGGATATTGGGATAGGAAGTGGCTATCTTCTTGCCTTCGAACCAAGAAAGGCCGGAATAATCCACAGCCTTGGGGATGGCCAACGAAAGGCGGCACTTGCTGAAGCCCAGACGGCGTACCACCACGGCATCCTCCTCTCTTTCCACAAATTCATTTTCACCCACGATACCCAAGTCGGCCACTCCTCCCGCCACGGACTGCGGAATATCGTCGTCGCGCAGGTAAAGCACCTCGACGGGGAAATTGGAAGACTGCACCAACAAGGTGCGCTTGGATGAACTCACTTTGATGTCGGCCTCCGCCAGGAGCGCCATGGTGTCTTCGTAAAGACGTCCTTTCGACTGTACTGCAATTCTAAGCATATCTGTTTTTTCAATAATGTATTCTTAAACTATCAAAAAAGGCTCACCGTTCATATCGGCAAGCCTTCATTTCTATCCTTCCATTGGCACACGCGGGACAGCCTACCGATTTCTAACCGTTAGGATGATGATGGTGGCGTGTTGCAATATTCTTCATTTTCTCTTTTGTTTATGGCAAAGTTAAACTATTATCCGCAAATAAGCAACAAATTCGCAAGAAAATTACGAAGAAGTTATCGTTGCCCATCATCAGACGACAAGACCGGAACATGATTTTTCCTAACCAATTCTTCGCAAGGACAGCCTCTAAAAGCACAGTCGTCAATGTAATCCAAACTGGCTGGCAACGATACATAACGCAGGTTATGGCATTCGTTGAATGCCCCTGAACCAATCCTTTTCGTTCCTTCGGGTATTGAGATGATATACAGTTCCCGGCAATCCGAAAAGACATAACTTTCGATTTCCTGTAAATGGCCTTGCCAACAAAGCGTTTGCACGGAACTGCCACGAAAAGCAAAACTCCCCATTTCTCTTAAAGAAGACGGAAAAATTACCGTTTGAATCCCCGAACAACGTGCAAAAGCCTTTTTTCCTATACGCCTGATGCCTTCCGGTAGGGCAAAAAACGCAGGCAGACGACAACCACTAAACGCATATTCTCCAATGTTGGTAATACCTTCCACAAACACAGTACGCCAATCCCCCTTTACCAACGTCCCCGTGGCCGTCTCTACGATGCCATTGCAGCCTTCACGGGAATCATATACCGGATTTTCCGCATCGACCGTAACAGATGCACCAAATTCACAGCCCACAAAAGCACACGGACTTATTTTGACAACGCTTTTCGGTATGCAAAGCCGCCGAGGAAAAACCGTACCGACAAAGGCTTTAGGTCCGATTTCACGGACACCTTCCACGATTCGTGACTTGCGGAAGCCGGAAATCAACTTACCGGTAGCTTTTTCCACCAATGCATTGCCGCGAGAATCATATACCTTGTTACGCGAATCCACCATCACGGTATCCAAAGACAAACAACCGGATAAAGACCAACCACCTCCAAAGCAACCGACATCCCCTATTCCACCGCCAAGTTTCGACACCTTTTCCGGAATATAAATGGATTTCAAACTGCTGCAACCAAGGAACACATCCCTAAGCACCTCAAGGCTGTGGGGCAATGAGATGGATTTCAAATTAATGCAATTAAAGAATGCTCCTTTTTCAATCTCTACAATCCCCTCCGGAATCACCATATTCTCCAATCCCACACGGTCGGCAAATGCACCTTCCCCGATAAATTTTATCCCTTTGGGAAAGACTGTGTTCTTGCCTCCAAGGACTATCTTGTTTTCCCCTGTCTCTATGAGGGCATTGCAATTCCCACGGGAATCAAACTTGGGATTCCCCTCGTCCACCCTGATTTCACACAAATTATAACAGCCGGTAAACGGAAGATTGTCCAACCATTGCAGGGTACTGGGAAAAGAAACCGAACGTAATTGGGTACAACCCTCAAAAGCATATTCACGTACTTCTTCTACCCCCTCACCTATAATCAAACTTTCAATATCATCGCACCGCGTAAAAGCCCACCGGCCTATCGCAGTCACACGATATGTCTTTCCATTATGAACAACCACTCCCGGAATCCTGAGTTCCTTTCCTTGGAAAAACGGAGCTGTCAGGTTTCTGCGGTCTATGCTCGACACGGCCATCGTCGTATCTCCGGAAATCCTGTCCACCTCTATGGCATATTGAAATATACCCTCTACAAAACCATTCCCTTCATCAGCATTCGCTGACAAAGAAAAGCATACGACAAAGAAAAGGAACAAAAACCTCTGCATAGGCAACTATGTTCAATAAAAAACAGAAATAACATCACGTACATTGCATGTATTGTATTTAGGATCCGTCCCGTATAAATGAACAGTACCGGTCTTTGAATCAAAAGATTTAAATTTAGCGGTATGCCCGGCGACATTCACTATTCTTATTTTCCCTTTATTCTGCATAAAAAACATATGAGCATTAGTAGAATTGCCCGAACCTACAAAAGATTGTTCACCGGACAGCAGTCCAAAATGTTTCCCGACTTCCAACGTGGTAGAAAAGGGCATAGAGGTTCCACGTTGATATCCGTATTCCTTTTCTGCATATTCCACCATATCATAATAATAATCACTTGCCCTCTCATTCAGGCTTCCAATCCCTGGTTCCCATTTACTTTTAGGATATAATGAAACTAATGCATAAACAGCACACATGCTGTCTTCTTGCGGTATATAAGATGGATCTGGATTTATATCTATTTCCGGATTCAGCCGTTTTCCCCTCATGATTTGGTCTTCGATATCCAAACTGGATAATCCCGGCTCTTCATAATCGGCAGTACAACTACCCAAATAAAACAAACCTGATGCAACTGCGATTGCTGCGACTGACACATAAAACGTTTTTCTCATAATACACAATTTAAAATGGTTTATACTTTACCATACCAAAGCCTTACCAACTTTTATCTATGGGTTGTTGCAAATATAGGTATTCCGCCTGCATTTACAAAATATTTTTCTCGAAAAAAAACATGTTTTATAACACCAGAAACGGGCACTATCTATCCTATCTCTAAGACAATAATTACGAAGAAGTTATCACCACCACACTTGCCTGCCGTTTTCATAAGTAAAAATCCGCTCATTTTTCCCCTTAGTCAGGTCACGTAACAAATATAGCCCCCCACCCGGCACATTACGATATGTCAACCGTATGTTCGTGGCAGTTTGCCTACCTAAAGAAGCCCAACCTTGGCCATCCCAATAAAAAAGTTCATAAATGTCTCCTATGTCTATCGAATTACCATCTCCACGTCCGGTATAAGTGATACGCTCCAACTCCACCGGCCTACCGAAGTCCATACCTACCCACGCCCCAAAAGAGAGGGGAGCATCAAAGAATGTCAAAAGATCACCATCGAAAACCTTCTCCTTCGTACCATCAGGATTTCCGTCCCAATGCCCGTCTGTTCCAATTATTTTCCCGGAAATAGGACGATTCGTTCCACGTTCATAAAAGCGAATATCAGCTATATTGCAATAAGACCCGGATTTAGGTTGGAAGTATCTCCAATAACGGTACCTCCCCAATGTATCAGGCACCATAATTTCTTTGCCCGTTGCCGAACAGTCTGTCACACGATGAATCAATATATGTTTCTTGAAATTCACATCACAAGATGCCTGGAATTCTCCGCTATCTATACGCATAATAATTTCCTGTACATGAGGAAGAACCGGGTATTTCCGATACAACACGAAATCAGTCTTGTGCAACGTATCGGCTACGATAGGGCGAAGCCGACCTCCGTAAGAATATAGAAAAGGAGCAGACAACGGCAACAAACCTCCATCCCCGTCATAACAAGCGACCAAATATACTATATTCATACCTACTTTATCGAAAAGAACTTGCCTATTTAACACTTGGGCAAAATCCACCGGAACCCACTCCCTGTCATTGAATACCATCAAATAAGCATAACGGCGATTAAACCCCTTTGGAACTTCAAGGTATATATTTCCGCATTGCATGTATTCTTCCGTCACATCTTTGAGAAAAGGTTCGCGAAAAACCTCCGGAACATATTTCTCACGTTGGAGCAACAGCTTTAGTTCCGGATTCATTGAATAGGTCCGACGAAAAACCTTAGGCATTCGTTCACCCAACTTATGCGGTTGTCCCGGATTAGAAGTCACGCCACTGAACGGAATGTGCCTTCCATCTTCGGCCAACAACACATTCCATGAATGCCCCAAACTACGGAATGCCCACTGGGGAGTAAAGTCCATTGCCACGGGGATACCCTGACTTCGAAATATGGATACGGCCGCAGAAGCATACTCGCTACATGTCCCTACCGGAATACGCAAACGGATATGCCAACGATAAACCGGTGTCATAATGTTCTCTTCCGTAATCCCCGGATGCATGTAATACCATAGATTGCTGTTCAACGTAATAGCCGCCTGTAAAGCTGAGTTCCGATAAAGGTCACAGTATGCCAATTCATCAAGATGATCGGGGTGAAAACTGCGCAAACATGTACGCCAACCATCAATAGGTTGGAGTTCTTCCGCTTTATAAGGCAAAAGATATTCGCAGAATTGCTCAAAGTCCAAATGTCGTGCCCATGGGCCATCTTGCCATTGTACAAAAGCACCATCAATGTTTTGTATCAAAAAAGAAGCTGTAACTATTTTCACGTCTTGCACCTTTCTTGCATGAATATCTGCAAATTTTCTATTAAGGTTCACTAAAGAATCGCGCACCACCCATTTGTCCGCACTATCCCCCATAACGACAAGTAAAGAATCTACCGCGTTATAATAAGGTATAAGCTCGGAAGTGTCAGCATAAGAATAGTGTCCCGGAAGATTACGGATAAGAAACTTTGCCGCCTCCAACTTGATGGAATCCCCTGCATAATGCGCTAACACTTGTTCCAATTCCGCACGGTTGTTTCCGGCCTTTTCCAAAGCTTCTTCCAACAATATATCCTTATCGTTATCACAAGCCGCCAAAAGGCACAGGACGAATACAACCACGCAAGGGATTTTGTTAATTTTCACTCCTCTACCTCCCATGTTATGCAGTGATGCGTGCAACCTTGTGACTTGCCATAATTGGAAGCCAAGACTGATGCATGGTTCTTCTTTACCAACTCTTCACAAGGGACACCATCGAATGCACGTATTTCAATAAGTTCCAACGTTGAGGGTAACGCAATGCACGACAATCTTTCACATCCCTGAAAAGCACTGTCGTGAATTACTTTCGTCCCCTCCGGCACTTCAAAAAAGAAAAGACGGACACACCCCGAAAATGCATACGGTGGGATTTCCTCCACAAAACCGTTCCAATACACTTCCCTTAGATTCTCACAACTGTCAAAAACGAAACTATCCATCTCTTTTACGGAAGCAGGAATAAACACGCGTTCAAGCCCACTACTGGCAGAAAACGCTCCCCAACCTATTTTAGAAATAGTCCCCGGAATCTGCAAAGTCTGAGGCAACTTCATTCCACAAAAACAGTGTTTCCCAATTTCTTTCACCGTTTCCGGGAAAGAGGTATTGATACATCCCAATACGATTTTATTCGTCGCAGTTTCTATCACAGCATTACATCCACCACGTGAATCATACACGGGATTATCTTCGTCCACCGTAATCAGAACACAGGTTACGCACCCCGCAAATGCCCTATCCCCTATTTTCGTGACCGTTTTGGGAATAGCAATCCCTGAAAGCATGACATTACTGAATGCAAAATCCCCGATTTCTTTTATGCCATCCACTATGCGGGTTGTCCTGCATCCGGAAACTATTTTATCGCATGCAGTCTCTACGATGGCGTTACAACCCTCCCGGGAATCATAAACCTTATTCTTCTTGTCTACAATAATCGTATCTAACCGGAGACACCCGGCAAATTGGGCGCACCCTAACTTATTACCGATTTGTGATACGTTTTCAGGAATACGGACGGATTTCAAACTCGTACAGCCCGCAAACGTCGAACAGCCTATTATTTTCAAAGAATTGGGCAGCGACACTGATTTCAGGTTTGCACAGCCCATGAACACCATCCCCTCCATCTCGTCCACTCCTTCCGGCACCGTAATATGCTCCAAGCGCAAGCTGCCCTCAAACGCCCCTCTCCCTATGTTCTTCACCCCTTTGGGAATGAAAGAAGTATAGCACCCCATCACTAATTGTCCACCATAATATCTATCAATCAACACGTTACAACCACGCAGAGAATAATATCTCTTATTCTTTCCATCCACATTAATTTCCCTCAAATTCGGACAATAGCGAAACGCATTGTCCTCCATAACCTGAAGAGTACTGGGGAAATGGACAGATTGCAAATTGGTACATCCATAGAACGCATCCGCAAATATACACTCTACTCCCTCGCTAATTATCAACGTTTCCAAACTATGGCATCTTGCAAATGCCCTTTGGTCAACAGTGCTTACCTGATATTTATATCCGTTATGGACAACATGGCCTGGAATAACCAATACACTATCCGAGAACATCGGTATGGTCAACTCAGCCTGATTGACGGTCGTAATCCGCACGGTGGTATCCCCAAGTACAGCATGCTCTCCATTCCCCTTGTCGTACACTTTGTCTTCTATTATGTATTTGAAAATACCTTGTACAAAACTATTCTCTGCCTTTATGGGAACAAAGGGAACAAATAATCCTATAAAAAGCAAATAATAATAATACCGTCTCATGCTGGTTTTATTTAAAGTTTCATTTCCTATTTATACGATATTGCTATCACTTCACTTATATGGCAATCCATCTTCCCCCTATAATCTTGATAATGAACCCTCTCATTCAACCTATCATAGGAAATAAACATACCCACATGGTTAGCAGTCACTATCGTTTGTATACGCCCAACGTTTGACCCTGTAAAATATTGTATGGCACTTTCCGATTTCCCCAAAACATGTTGTTCACCTATCAACCCAAACTTCTGTCCCAAATCAAACATCATGGAAGATCCCATTCCTCCACCTTTATACCCCAAACTATCAACTGCATATTTTTTTAAATCACCATAAAAGTCACTAGCCTTATTTCGTGAATTCCACTTTTCAGCTTTCCCTTGCAATAAAGTTAATACATAAAGTACACATTCATCTTCCTCAACAGGTATATAATAAGGACTATTACTATTATCATCTATTTCCGGCCCTAACCGTTTTCCCCTCATGATTTGGTCTTCGATATCCAAACTGGATAATCCCGGCTCTTCATAATCGGCAGTACAACTACCCAAATAAAACAAACCTGATGCAACTGCGATTGCTGCGACTGACACATAAAACGTTTTTCTCATAATATACAATTTAAAATGGTTTATACTTTACCATGCCAAAGCCTTACCGACTTTTATCTATGGGTTGTTGCAAATATAGGTATCCCGCCTGCATTTACAAAATATTTTTTAAATAAAATCAATAAACATGTTTTATAACACAACAAACAGACACTATTTGTCTACCTCTAAGATTACAAAACAGCCTTCACCCTTCAGGGTACATGTTAATTTGAAGTTACAGGCTGAAGGATGTTTTTGCAAAACCTCTTGGGAAAACTTCTGGGAGGGGATGCAATACGAGACAAGAGGAATCCACCGTAAAATTCTACCGCCTCATAACTCGTTCCGTATAATGATCCAAACATTCATTAGCTTCTTGGATAATCCTTTTCACCGCTGCGGATTTCTTAATTTTAACAGGCTTATTCATAATTGTTCTCGCCACTTCACAAGCATTTACACTATCCCCGTTTTCCCTATAAATCCGCATCTCATGGTATAAAGGTAAAAAGCGGTTAGGCACCATCCTGTTGGCATACCTATATTTTTCAATAGCCATTTGAGGCTGCCCTAAATGTTGGTAACAGCTTGCCATGAGCATCTGCACATTATAATCATTATATTTACTGGCGCACTCTTGAAGTATTTTCAGTGCTTCATTATAATGTCTTGCAAAATGAAGTTCTGCACCATAATTATACAAGAAAGCTCCGTCATCTTTCAAATCCTTATATAATTCGGCATATTGTGGTAACATATCCAAAGTTTCTCCCATCAAGGCTTTCTCTTGCACCTTAACCCAATGCACCTCATTTTTATATGACACGGCCATGGGAACAGAATAAAGAAAAGCAACAAGCAAAGCACAAAAAGCCAATGGCCTGACAAAACGGAACCGTGCAAACACCGGGAAAAGACTAACTGATAGAAGATAAGCCATGACAAGCCAAACAAAAGGGATATGGAAAGGATAAGAAAACATCGCCCAAATGGCAAGAGCGAAATACAAACTTATCCAAAGTTTCTTCTGCTTATCACAACCTTTAAAAACGTTCTTCAAAATCCACCCCAACATCAGCAATAAAAGCATTAAGCCCGCAATACCATATTGAACGGTAAACCACAAGAATTCATTAAACGGATGAGAAAGGTTATCTGCCAACAAAAGAAAAGAAGATTCAGGATTCCGCATAAAATAATCGGCCTGATACGGCATATAGAAAGCATCAAAACCATTGTTTCCCCATCCCCAAAACAGACGGTCGGCAATCATGTTCGCAGAAACTTTCCATGCCAACAACCGTCCGTCTGCCGAGTCTTGTTTACACCAATACAACACTCCTGCCAACAAAGCCAAAGCAACCCACAAAAGAATTATTCGTTTTCGATTGAACCTGTAATCTTTTATCACCCCCAACTTAGGCATCCACATGATAAAAGCGGAACATATCCCTGCGAGTATGCCTGTGCGAGAAGCTGACAATATTAAAAAAGCCCCCATACAAAAAGTCAAAACACCCCAGACTAAACGACAAACAGCAGTTGACCTTGCAGTAAAATACATACCTATGGGCAAGCAAAAGGACATGAACATAGCAAAAACAGCCGGATTGTCAAAACTACCGGTAAAGTGATAGTAAGGGTTGATTACAGGAAAAAGACCGCCAAGTTGCAATAGGGCACATACTATTTCCAAGATTCCCACACAAAAAAAAGACATGAGAACTGCGTGTGTTGAAGACAAGTAATCCCGTTTCAAGACAACGGCCATACAAAAGCAGATGCCAATGACCATCACGCTAAATGCAGCCCACATGTGGCATAACAAGTGAGCCAGGCGGAAATGTGGAAAAGCCGCCATAAAAGCAGTGCCGCCACATAAAAGCAAGGCAACACCGCCCCACAAAACCGTACTCCTATTCCACCTCACATTCATAATCCACGCACGAACGGCTCTGTTTGCAATCCTTCAGCAAAGCCGCTACGGCCAAATGAGCAGGATGGACCGCATAAGCCCTTACGTCGTCCATCGTGTCGAACTCGCTGTAGAGCGCGATGTCGAACTGTTCTTCCGGATTGGCATTCAACCCGACTTCAATCTTCCGGATAAACGGGATTTTGGCAGGCAGGGCCTCTATCCCTTTCTTAAAAGCGTCCATCACATTTTTCTTACGCCTAGCTTCCATCTCAGAAGACAACTGAAATAATACGATATGTTTCACCATAATAATACAACGTCTTTTATATTATTTTCATCCAAAGTTAGCAAAAAATCCGTTCATGGCACCCGCTTCCAACTGTTTTTTGCTTACCTTTGCCTTATCACACTTATGCATCCATTATGATCAGACAAGGAATCATCGGTATTTGGAGATTTTACCGCGACGGTTTCCGCAGCATGACGCTGGGACGTACGTTGTGGGCCGTGATTCTCATCAAACTTTTCATCATGTTCTTTATCCTGAAACTTTTTTTCTTCCCGCCTTTCCTCAAAGGCAAATCGACCGAAGAAAAGGAAGACTATGTAGGCAACGAACTGATAGAAAGAGCTATCCATCCTTAATTTGAAATAAAAACAAGGCTTATGTTAGACAATATGGAGACAATGATAGACTGGTCAAGGGCACAATTCGCCCTGACGGCAATGTACCACTGGCTGTTTGTTCCGCTCACGTTGGGACTGGCCGTCATCATGGGAGTTATGGAGACACGATACGTCATTTCCGGTCATGATTTCTGGAAAAGGACAGCCCGGTTCTGGATGAAACTGTTCGGAATCAATTTTGCCATCGGAGTAGCTACCGGACTGATTCTCGAATTCCAATTCGGTACGAACTGGAGCAACTATTCCTGGTTCGTAGGTGATATCTTCGGAGCACCGCTTGCTATTGAAGGTATCGTGGCCTTCTTTATGGAGGCCACTTTCGTAGCCGTAATGTTTTTCGGATGGGACAAAGTCGGCAAGAAGTTCCATTTGGCTTCGACATGGCTCACCGGCCTGGGAGCCACCTTGTCTGCCTGGTGGATTCTGGTGGCCAATTCATGGATGCAATATCCCGTAGGAATGGTATTCAACCCCGAAACGGTACGCAATGAAATGGTCGATTTCCTCGCCGTAGCCTTTTCGCCTGTAGCCGTAATGAAATTCTTGCATACGGTACTCAGCTGTTGGATTGTAGGAGCCGTGTTCGTCATTGGAGTTAGTGCCTGGTTCCTATTGAAACGGCGTGAGAAGGAATTCGCCTTGGCCAGTATGAAAATTGCAGCATGTACAGGTATGGCCGCCTCACTGTTGACACTATATAGCGGAGATAAATCCGCCTATCAGGTCGCACAATACCAACCGATGAAACTGGCTGCCATGGAAGCGCTTTACGAAGGTGGGACAAGACAGCCGTTAACAGTGGTCGGCGAATGGAAAATCCCGACGATGCTGTCTTTTCTGGCCACACGGAATCCCGACGGTTACGTACCGGGAATCCACAATATCTTAGTTGGAGGATATACGGCAAGGGACGGCTCTAAAGCGCTGTCCGCCACAGAAAAGATAGCGAAAGGCAAAATGGCAATCGCGGCCTTATCGGATTTCCGGCAGGCTCAAAAGGACGGCGAACAAGATAAGATGGACGCGTCCCGCCGCACATTGGAAGAAAACATGCCATACTTCGGTTACGGTTATATTCAAAACCCTGACGACCTTGTGCCGAATGTAGGACTTTCGTTCTGGACATTCCGGATTATGGTAGGTTTCGGGATGTATTTCCTTGCTTTTTTCGCCTTGGTTATTTTCCTGTCATGGAAAAACATGCTATACGGACAAAGATGGCTGCACCGAATCGCCCTATGGAGCATTCCTTGCGCCTTCGTAGCCAGCCAGGCCGGCTGGGTCGTAGCAGAGGTCGGGCGACAACCTTGGGCCATCCAGGATTTGTTACCGGTCAATGCCGCCATATCCAACCTGTCCGCAGGAGCGGTACAAACGACATTCTTCATCTTTCTGGCCATTTTCACTATTTTATTCATTGCCGAGATAGGCATCATGGTAAAAGCCATCCAAAAAGGGCCTGAATCCCGGGCGTAACCGATAAAAAGATTAGTCACTGTCAAATATCAAAACTATGGAATCTACCTATATTTTTCTACAGCATTATTGGTGGTTCATCATATCCCTGTTAGGGGCGCTATTGGTCTTCTTGTTGTTCGTACAAGGGGGCAACTCATTGTTATTCCGCTTGGGAAAGAATGAAACGGAACGCGCCTTACTGGTGAACGCGACAGGCAGCAAATGGGAGTTTACATTTACCACGCTCGTCACTTTCGGAGGGGCTTTTTTTGCCTCTTTCCCTCTGTTTTACAGCACAAGCTTCGGCGGAGCATATTGGCTGTGGATGCTCATACTTTTCAGTTTCGTACTACAAGCCATTTCTTATGAATTCCAATCGAAATTAGGAAATCTGTTAGGCAAACGTACTTACCAATCTTTTTTGGTATTCAACGGAGTCATGGGTCCGGTTCTGCTTGGAGTGGCCGTAGCTACATTCTTTAACGGGTCTGATTTCCTTGTCTGCAAATCCAATCTGACGGAAACTACAAATCCCGTCATCAGTCATTGGGGTAACGAATGGCACGGTTTGGATGCCTTGGCAAATCCTTGGAATCTCATGTTGGGACTGGCTGTCTGTTTTCTGGCTCGTATTTTGGGTTGCCTTTATTTCATCCGCAGCATTCGCGACACAGGGCTGATTCCACGTTGCCGCCGCCAGTTATTGGGAGACAGCATCCCATTCTTGCTTTTTTTCCTGGCTTTCGTGGTCCACACGTTATTGAAAGACGGTTTTGCCGTCCATCCGGAAACCGGCATCATTTTCATGGAGCCATACAAGTATTTCCACAATTTGACAGACATGCCGATATTGCTTGTCTTGTTCCTTTCAGGTGTGACAGGTGTGCTTTTCGGCCTCATTCGTGGTATCTTCTGCCACACCTGTCACAACGGTTTTTGGTTTACAGGCGCAGGAACCATACTGACCGTATTATCCTTACTCCTGTGTGTCGGTTATAACCATACAGCCTACTATCCCTCCACTGCGGATTTACAAAGCTCTTTGACCTTGGCAAACAGCTGCTCCAGCCTATTCACCCTAAAGACCATGGCCTACGTGTCTCTCCTCCTTCCCATTGTCGTGGCCTACATCGCATACGTGTGGAAGGTTATGGACCGCAAACCGCTCACATCGGAAGAAGTCACCAAGAACGAGGATGTATATTAATACAAAAACAGAATACCCATGTATATTATCGGAATAGCCGGAGGCACGGGCTCCGGAAAAACAACAGTCGTACGCAAAATCATAGAGAGCCTGCCCGCCCACGAAGTAGCCCTCATACCACAAGATTCCTATTACAACGACAATACAGGAATACCGATGGAAGAGCGACGTAAAATCAACTTCGACCACCCTTGTGCTTTCGATTGGAAGTTGTTGATACAGCATATCAAGACCTTGAAGGCAGGACAAGCCATTGAGCAACCCACTTATTCTTATTTGGAGTGCAACCGGCTCAAAGAGACCATACACGTGGAACCGCAAAAGGTAATTCTCATTGAGGGCATACTCGCCTTGTCCAACAAAGAACTCCGCGACCTGATGGACTTGAAGATTTTCGTGGATGCAGATTCGGACGAACGCCTCATCCGTGTCATCGAACGCGACATCGTGGAGCGGGGAAGAACTGTACAAATGGTGGTGGACCGCTATCGGGCCGTACTCAAACCCATGCATCTGGAGTTTATCGAACCGACCAAACGCTATGCCGACCTTATCATTCCCCAGGGAGGAGAAAACGAAAAAGCTATCGAAATCATGCGTACCTACATCCTTCACCATCTCAGCCTCCGTTTGGAACAAAGCGGACAAGCCTTATGAGAGTCCGTGCAAACGGAAACAGAACGGAAACCCGTTCCCGGTTACAAAGAAGGAGACCGGACTTATGGAAACCCTATCTGTCAATCAGCCTCATAACCTCCCTATTGCTGTCCTTCAATGCCGTATCCTGCGGAGAAAAAGAAGAGAAAAAAATATCCCCTTTGGGTATTACGGAAGAGGAAGGTGAGGAAACAGCTTATGACTTAGACCAGATACAGGAAGCCGGTGAGCTGATAGCCGTCACGCTATCCGGCCCCGACACCTATTATGAATATAAGGGAAAAGGATTCGGGCTGCAATTTGAATTGGCCGAACACTTTGCCGTGTCCATCGGTGCCAAGCTCCGTATGGAAGCCGTACGCGATACGGCGGAACTTTTCCAACGTCTGAAAAAAGGAGAGGCAGACCTCATCGCGTTGGAAATTCCGGAGAACCACATGACAGACATGGAACTGCAATTCTCCGGTGTCCGGTCGTGCCTGTCAGACAGCACGGCCGCAGCCAAAACCGGATGGGTCGTACGAAAGGATGCACCCTTCCTGGCCGAAGCCTTGGACGGATGGTATAAACCCGAGACGCGGTCTTTCTTGCAAAAAAGGGAACAGTTGCGCCTGTCTCCCGGCGGAAGTGTAAAACGCCGTGTCCGTGCCCCCTTCCAGAATCGCGCCAAGGGCATTATCTCGCCGTACGACACCCATTTTATCCGTCATAGCCAAGCCATCGGGTGGGACTGGCGGCTCATGGCCGCACAATGTTACCAAGAGTCCGGTTTCGACCCGGAAGCCGTATCGTGGGCCGGAGCACGCGGACTGATGCAGATCATGCCTGAGACAGCCGTACATCTCGGCTTGCCCGCCGACCAAATGCACCAACCCGAAAAGAACATCAGTGCGGCAGCCCGGTACCTCCGTGAACTCGAACGTAAATTCAGCGATATACCCGGCAGGGCGGAACGTATAAACTTTATCCTGGCGGCCTATAATGGAGGCACGGGACACGTCCGCGACGCCATGGCCTTGGCACGCAAGCACGGCAAAAACCCGCACCTGTGGAACGACGTGGCTCCTTTCATCCTCCGCCTGAGCCAACCGCAATATTATAACGACCCCGTGGTGCGTTACGGTTACCTGCGCGGAGAAGAGACCTACGGCTACGTGACTTCCATCCATGAACGTTGGCAACACTACCGTGCTGCCGTCCATGGCGGCACGACCGGTGCCGCTCCCGCCCCGTCGCGCAAGAATTCTCGCGGAGGATTCAAAAGCAAAGTACTGAGTGCCGAAGAACTGGAAGCCAAGTCCAAACAGAATACGCCATAACCCATGACGGAAGAGATTCAGGACATATTCGATGAAACCAGAAACATCATGCAGCCGGACATGGACCATACCGCACGTTACCATGCCCTTGACACGCTGTTGCTCCGTGCGCTGAAAGACCGGACCCGCCACAGTCCGGTGGATTTCACCCACACGGCCGCACGCCTGCACTGGCTCTGCAAACAAACCGGCCATCCGTCCCACCCGTTGGAAGTATTCCGTGCACGGGCAGGACGAATACAAAAAGGGCTTTTCCTGCCCAACGGAGAGGATGAAGCCTACGACTTAAAAGCGGTCTGCGAAGGATTGGCAGCTTTTTACCAAACCCATGTCCCGGAGGACGTGCAAAAACGCCTGCCCCGCCATTGGCGACCCGCTCCCGCACCTGCCGAAAAAGTACTGCAGGCCAAACGTATCCGGATAACGGTGCACCGGTGGGACGAGCATTTCATTTATGGAAAAGACCACACGCATCCCACGGAACAACTGTTGAAAGTGGAATATGCCGACGAAACCGACCGCACGTTCGCCGACTTGAACGGACAACTGTACGAAGGGGCACAGCTCAATCTCTTATCGGTCAAGGCCATAAAGGCGGAAAGCGCATATCCTTACGTCCTAAAACCCGAGGTGTTGGTTCTCGACCCGGATTTCCTGATTGACATTACAGCCTTGTGCGCCTGCATCAAGCCATACGGGTATTCGGCATACACCCACTTGTTGAACAAATTCGCCCCTCCGGCACGCTCTGCGGCCATACAGTTGGGAAATGCGGCCAACCAGTTTCTGGACGACTGCGTGAATGAGCGATTTATCCAAAACGCAGACGGGACGACGGAAGCGGAACTCTACCTGCGTTCCATGCAAAATTCTTTCCGGTTCTCCCCTCTTGCCTGGTCCACCTTGCCGGACATCGACCGCGATTTCTTCAACCGGTGCGAAATGCAATTCCACCACATCCGGCAAACCGTACGCAACAGTTTCAGCGCCGCAGGCATCGACATCCGGCAAACGGAAGTGGAACTGGAGCCTTCTTTCCTTTGCGAAGCCCTCGGGTTGCAAGGGCGTATGGACCTGCTCACCCGGAACGCCGACAAATTAGTGGAACTGAAAAGCGGAAAAGCGGACGAATATCCCTACCGCAGCCCGAAGGAAGAACACAGCCTGCAAATGGCCCTGTACAAAGAAATCCTGTATTATAACCTGGACCGCAGGCGTGAGCAGGTACAGTCTTACCTCTTCTATTCACGCTACCCCGGGCTTTATGCCGTAGACGTGCCGCGCAGCCATATCCGCCGCGCCATGGCCCTGCGGAATGCCATCCTGCACATAGAGCATCGCCTGAGAAGGGGGGAATCCCGCACGTTGATAGAGGAGCTGACGGAAGAACGGCTCAACGTGGACGGACGTGCCGACCGGCTCTACAGCCGCTACCTGCGCCCCCGCATGATGGAAATACTGGCACCGCTTCATGGCATGAGGGGAGTGGAAGCCGATTATTTCCATCGCTTCCTGACGTTTACCGCCCGCGAACAATTCCGCGCCAAAGTCGGGGACGACCGGGCGGACTCGCCGGGCGGGTTCGCCGAAACATGGTGCTGCGACACGCAGACCAAACAACAGAACGGGAACATCCTGACCGGACTGAAACTGCATCCCGTCCCCGACGAGGAAGGTGCCGTCGTGCGGTTGGACTTGCAACTTCCGGAATATGGCGAAGACTTCCTCCCGAACTTCCGGCAGGGTGACATGGTGATGCTCTACGAACGGAACCACGAAGGGGACAACGTGACGAACAAACAGTTCTTCCGTTGCACCATAGAGGAAATCCATCCTGAACGCATGCTGCTGAAACTATCTTACAAACAGCGGAATGCCGGAGTATTCCGCCCCGACAGCCTTTATGCCGTAGAACCGGGCTACATGGATGCCACATTCAACCAAGCCTATTCGGGACTGTTCAGCCTGCTCACCGCCCCACGGGAACGGAAAGAGCTGCTGTTGGGCATACGGCCACCGGCCACCGACCCGTCCGTAAGGCTCCACCGGCATTACCTGAATGAAGAAATAGACCGTATCGTCCTGAAAGCCAAACAGGCCCGGGATTACTTCCTGCTTGTCGGGCCGCCGGGGACAGGAAAAACGTCGGTGGCCCTGAAATCCATGGTGGAAGAGTTCTTGTCGGACCATCCGCAAAAGACCCTCCTGCTCATGGCTTATACCAACCGGGCTGTGGATGAAATCTGCCATACGCTGTCTGCCATCAACCCTGCTCCGGAATATATCCGCATCGGGCAGGAACTGAACTGCGCCCCGGACTTCCGGCCACGGCTCATGAAGCACGTCATCGGGGATGCCACCTCCCGAAAAGAAATCTACGAGAAGTTGGCGCCCGTCAGGGTGTTTGCCAGCACCATCAGCAGCCTATGCAGCCAGACGGAACTGTTCAGCCTAAAGGTCATCGACGTGGCCATCATCGACGAAGCCTCACAGGTGCTCGAACCCCAACTGCTCCCCCTGTTATGCGCCACCACTCCGGTGAACCGGGGAGACTATAACCTGAACCGTCTGGCCATCGGGAAGTTCATCCTCATCGGCGACCACAAGCAACTGCCCGCCGTGGTGAGCCAACCCCGGGAAATGTCACGGGTGACCGAGGATAGCCTGCAAGCCATCGGGCTGACCGACTGCCGTAACTCCCTGTTTGAACGCCTGCATCGGCTAAACAGCCTGCAAGGCACGGAAGGCATCGTGGAAATGCTTCACCGCCAAGGACGCATGCATCCGTCCATCTGCGAATTTGTCAACCGTAATTATTATAACGGCGGACTGGATGCCGTTCCCCTCCCCCATCAACAGGAACCGTTGGCTTTCGGCATCCGGCCGGACGATGACCGATGGACCGCTTTCGTAGCCGGTACACGCATGGCATTCATTTCCGTACAAGCCGACGAAGCAGAATATTATATAAAAAGCAACAAGCGGGAAGCCGAGACCGTGGCACACTTAGTACACACCCTTTGCCAACTGCACAGCCGCTCGGGCATCCCCTTCAGTCCCTGCAAGCAAATCGGAATCATCGTCCCCTTCCGCGCACAAATCGCCATGATACGCAAAGCCTTGGCTGAACGGCACATTCCCGACACGGCCGGCATCACCATCGACACGGTGGAACGTTACCAAGGCAGCCAACGCGACATCATCATATTCAGCATCACTGTCAGCCGCCCGTACCAACTCCCTATCTTGTCCGAACCCGTCATGACAGACGGCCGGGAATTAGACCGCAAGCTCAACGTGGCCCTCACCCGGGCACGCAAGCAATTCTTCATGACCGGAAACGAAACGCTGCTCCGGAAATGCACGGCCTACCGGGAGTTTCTGGATTTTTTAAGCAAAGGGCAAATCCTGCGTCTGTAAAATCCCCCATTACAAAATGTCAAAAAGTCAAATCCGATAGTGCGTGGCCCGTTTATCCGTCCCCCACTCGGATGTCCGCCGTAAATACGCGATTCCCGTACCGTCGGGAAAAGACAAGATGGAAGCCGGACACATATTATGTTATCATTATGAAAACCGTTGGCTGCGTCCTGCGCAGCCCCAAGAGAATGGCGTAACCCCGTAAAGCGTTTCGCCTTACAAAAAGACACTCCGGACCCGCAGGCTTTTCCTTTCCAAATAGAAAAAATAACGGTTCCCGAAGCAAGTTATGCCAAGGTTTCAAGGTGCTTGTCCCGCAGACAAGCGCATGACTTCCGACCGTCATGCGGAGAAAAAAAATGTTTTCTCAGCCGAACGATTTTCCATTCTGCTCCAAACGATTCACGTCTTTAGTAAATAAACATAAAAAAACGCCCTGAAACCTTAAAAAAAGTATTCTTAAAAAGTCATTTCCATACCTGTTTCTGTACTTTTCCCGCCCTCAGGCCATCGAAAGGAAAGCCTTTTCCCTTTCCATTTGCATACAGGAAAGCGGAAAAGCCGTGCATACTGTCAAAAACGGGATATCCGATTCCATTCACCCTGCCTTATTCCGGTACGCCCTATCCACCCCCATACGTACCATCCTATGTGCCCTCAACAGATGCGCACCCACGGTGCATTCGGCCACACCAAGCCGGTCAGCGATGGAAGCATACGACATTCCCTTGTAAAAATACAAAAGATACACTTGACGGCGTCTTTCGGTCAACCGTTTCACCATCTTCTTATGTACAAAGCGGAGTTCTTTATAACAATAGTCTTCTTCGACCGTATTGCGACCACACTGTACCTCACCGTAGCTGTATATGTCCATCCGGCTTTTTTTCATATAACGGCGGCGCAGATAATCTATCACGGTATTCCGCATGACCCTAAAGACTAAATTCTGGAGGGTTACCATGCGCACTCCTTCCCGGCATCTCCATATATGTTCAAAGACATCCTGGGTCAAATCTTCCGCCTCTTCCCTGTCACGAACCCGAGAGAAGATATACCCGTTCACCTTCTCCCTATACTGCATATAACATGCAGAAAACTGACTTTCCGTGAATATTTCCATGATATTTGTTCCTTTCAAGTTTTTCTTCTTGCAAAATTAAGCCACATCGGCAAAACAGGATAGGGCAATTTTCGACAAAACGTATGTCATTTTTTCCCATTTCACACTTTCCTCAAAAAAAACAGGCATGGAAACCACGATATAAGCGCAATTCCATGCCTGCCATTCCTTAGTATGTCATTCTCAATTCTCCACCATCGGCAAATACCAGTTATTGCGGTCTCTCAATTTATTATAAAGCGCCTGGTCGGGATTGTCCGGACTCGTACGGCGAGCCACACGGGAAGCCAGGAAATCTTCTCCACGACGGAACGCAAAACGCATCAAGTCGTAAAAACGGTTGCCTTCGTAGGCCGTCTCCAAAGCCATCTCGTCGCAAATCATATCCTCTACTTTCCTTATGCTGTCCTCACGCGAAGCCATGGCCGGCAACGCATAATGCAACGTGTCCATCTCCGCATTCCCGCAACCGCGTGCATGCAACCCCATATTATCCTTGTTGTCATACATGTCGTAAAACGTATAACCGGACTGCATCAAACGGCGGTATTCCCCGTTGGCATCGTATTGTATCAGATTGCCACGGCTCAAACCATACTTCAGCACATGGAAAGCCGTCAACGGATAACCCGCACGGTTGATAGCCTCTGCCAGACGGAGGTAAACCGCCCCCGTACGGTAAGTGGTCACATGCGGCCATAGTGAAGAATACTTATTGATGCTCAACCCGTATCCTTCCTGATAATCCCGGTTGAAACGCAAATCGCCCATGAAATATTGCGGTGTGCCCGGCACCGTGATATATGAATAATACTGTGGATTTTCCTTTGTCCCGTAATACAAAGTATCCTTTGCCAACCCCGTAAAGCGAGACATATACTCACTTTCATCCGATTCTGATTCTTCTGTATACATCACGTAGCAATAATAAGATTCATCCACCAATTTCTGAAGCGCGTCAGAACCCATGAAATACCTGAACGATTGCTGCAAACTTCCTAATTTACCATATTGGGAGTTGCCTGCAAATGGAACGAGGCTGATACGTTCCATAGTATTGCCTCCCACAAAAACGGAATTCCAACGGTCCACAATTTGGGCGCCGTCCAAATCCACAGTCCGATAAGCTACCTTTATTTCAGGATTTACAAATCGTTCTTCGGACAATAAATAATCACGATATTCCTGAGCCGCCTTGGCAAAATCGGATTTATTGCCATCCAATGAACCACGCCATAAATAAAGGTCGCCTCTCAGCAAACGGATTGGAAGAAAAAAATCGCTACTGTTTACCGAGCTATTCTGGTCATAAGTGAAGTTCCCGTAATTGGGAAACGGCACATCAACGTAAGGAAGCAAATCATCAATGAAATAAGAACAAATCTCACCCAGTCCCTTCCGTCTGGAAGGGTCGTTCATCACTTGCTCTATTTCAGAATAAGACAGCAGAGGCTGAGTATAGAACGGGATTTCGCCATAAAGCAAAGCCAATTGCAAGTAAGCCCACGCCCGGTAGGCACTCACGGCTGCATATTCCTTCAGGAACACTTTCTGCCCGCGACGCTCCATCTCGGCATCCGCACGCTCCAAATAGAAATTGCAATTATTCACAATGGCATAGTAATCCCGGTAGCGGTTGAAAGTCGCATCCTCCAAATTCTCAAAACGAGCCAAATCCACCCAAGCATTACTTGCACCGGCTAAAGGAACAGGCTTTACCAAATCTCCCCTCAATTCACCTAAAAGCACTCCTTTTTCGACCACGTCTTGAACCTTGTCCAATATACCCAACACAGAGAACACGGTATCGCCCGGTTGAGAAAAATCATGGTCTTCTTCAAACATCACCGTAGTGGTATCCACCTCACAAGCTGTGAAAGACACCGTAGCCGCCATCCAAATTGCGGTCGACTTTAATATGTTTTTTAACATCTTCATATCCTTGTTAAAGATTAATTTTAACCCCTAAAACGAAACTGCGCCCATGTCCTAACAAACCACGGTCAATCCCCTGGTAAATCGGATTGCCTGAAATGGAGAGTTCCGGATCACTACCTAAATATTTCGTACACGTAAACAGATTGTTGGCAGCTCCCCAAACTGTAATCCCTTGCAGGAACGTCAAGTTGAAGGGAAAGCGATAGCTCAAACTCAAAGTCTTGAGCTTCAAATAAGAGCCATCCTCAATCCAACGGTCGGAAAAACGTGCGTTTCTCATCCGGTCCCCGTATTCCACACGGGGAATCGATGTCTGCTGCCCCTCTGAAGTCCAACGGTTCAATAAAGCCGTGGTTTGGTTATTATAAGAACTTCCGCTTTCCAATACGGCACGTTGGTAATTGTAAATGTCATTCCCCAAAGAATAACTGAAGAAAGCATCCAATGTCCAATTTTTGTAATGCAGGCTAGTCCCGAAATTACCGAAAATATCCGGATTAGGGTCGCCGATTACATCTTTGTCTTTATTATCAATCACCCCGTCAGCTACCAAATCGGAGAAATGTACATCACCGGCACGGAAAGCACTTCCATTTTTGCTTCCATTACGTAAATCCGTTTCAGCAGCTTCTTCCGAGGTGGCAAACACACCCTGAGTCTTGTAACCATAGAACAAACCGATTGGGTTTCCTACCTTAGTCATGACCTCACCGCCATAAACAGAAGTATAAACCGTCTTATCGTTATCCGGCAATGCAGTCACCTCATTCTTGTAATGGCCGACACTTGCAGAAATTTCCCATGAGAAATCCTTTAATGCCATGACTTTGGCCACAGCCGCAACATCAAAACCCTGGTTTTCCATCTTACCCTCATTACTCCAATAATTGCGCAATCCGCTCACCCCTCCCAATGTCTTGTAAGCTAACATGTTGTTCACATAAGACTTATAATAATTGAATCCAAGCGACAAGCGGTCATTCCAAACGGACATGTCCAAACCAACTGAAATCCGCGTGACCGTCTCCCATTTCAGTTTATCATTGCCGATATTGGCCAAGGACAAACCCGACGTATGATTCAAAAATGCACTTGGAGCAAAGTAAGAGCGGGAGGCAAAGCAATCAATATTGTCATTGCCCGACTGGTCGATGCCGACATTCAGTTTCAAATAGTCAATACCCTTCACGTTCTGGAAGAAAGGTTCGGCGGAAACCACCCAAGCCGCCTGCAAGGACGGGAATATCCCCCAGACATAATCGCCCAGTTTCACTCCCCCTGCGGCATTCCTGCCGAAACGCGTAGATGTCTCCGCCGTCAACGTTCCCTGCAAAAAATACTTATCTGCATAATTCCAATCCGCATTCACATACACAGCCGTGGATTTCCATTCCTCAATAATGCCGTCCACCTTACGGTTCTTCATTTCATTGGTGATGTTCGGCAACTTATCTCCCGCACTGTTGTCTGCACGAATAGCATCCGAATTAAATGAATCGCTTAAATAACGGAAACCGCCAAAAAGATGAATCACATGTCCGCCATAACGGCATGACCAATCAATCCTGGTATCGCTCGCCACGGACAATTGCTTACTGGAATAAGCCCTTGACCTGTTGGCTGTCATATCGTCACCGCTCTCTGTAAAAGTCGGTACCCCCTCATCCGGAATAAACGAACGTTCCGTGACATTGTTCAACACGTAACTTACCTTTTCAGACAGTGTCAGGTTTCGATTGATTTTCCATTTCGGCATGGCACTCAATGAAAACAAAGTATACTCCAACCGGTTTTTATTACTCGCGTCGCCATTCTCCAATATGGACAAGGGATTGGACAAGTTAAAACAATCGTAGTCTGCCATGGATGCCGTAAACCGGCCATATTGGTCAGGATTGTATGCAGCCAATACGGGGGATTTAATCAGGCCCAACATTCCCGGAGACAATACCTGCCCACTGCCCATTCCGTCATCCCGTAAATTCCGGGTCGTATTGGAATAAGCTACATCCAAACTGCAATCCAGATTCTTCATAAACTTCACATCTGTATTGAAACGCATGTTCAACCTTGCGAAATCATTATACTTCAATGTGCTTTGCGCATTTGCATAGCCTATGGAAAGATTGTAATTAGCCACATCGTCACCACCTTGCACGTTTACACCGTAATTCTGCGTGAAAGCCTCATGATAAACATAATCCTTCCAGTCCGTATCGTTATGGTACATGGCATACTTTTGCTTGTCCGTTGTAAAATCGTCCAAGAAATCCGGAGTTTCGGTCACGTTCCCCATTACATCCGTTGCATACAAACGATATTGCCCGGCATTCATCATCGAAGGCAATTTCGGCAACAATTCAACCGCCCCATAGATGTCTACATCAATCCGTGTAGCCATACTCTTTGCACGTTTTGTCTCTATCACCACAACCCCATTGGCACCTTTCGCCCCATATAATGCAGTGGCGTTTTTCAACACTGTCACTTTCTCAATGTCATTGACACTGATAGCCGAAAGCACGTTATTGACATAACCTTCATGCATTAACGAACGTCCGTTTTGAGTATCAAGAATCACACCGTCCACCACAAACAGAGGTTGCCCGCCTCCATTCAACGAATTATATCCTCCAATAAACATGTTCGCCCCTTGGGCGGGATTACCCGAACGAAGCAACACACGCAAATCAGCACCAAGTTTTTTTGCCATTTCATCTTCAACGGTCAAAGACGAATTTGCAGAAAAATCCCCGACACTGCTCTTATTCGTCACCCTCACTTCATTGGCATAACCATTGGAAAAATGTTCCGAATACATCCTCACTACCAATTCTTTTCCTTTTCCGGCCAAATGTACCCTGGCCAAAGCATAAGTAGGAGTACGCACCAACAATTGATTGGCATACAACGGCACTTTTATTTCAAAGGCACCCTGTTCGTCGGAAATGGAACTGAACCGGTCGTCTCCGGCCACTTGTATGATGCCGCCCTGTACCGGCCCGCCCGTGGCTGCATCGACCAATGCCCCCTTATAAACCACCGTGGGTATCTTATTCATTTCCCTCTGCACTACAATCTGAAGCGAATCAGTTTCTCCTCCTGCGGCCGATAACGTGGAATCTGCCACCCCTTCCGCATCCACCTGTCCATAGGTCGTTTGCAGGCTGCCTGCCAAGGCCATACAAAAACATATACTATATAGATTCTTATTCTTCATCACTTAAATCTCCATCAATTGAGGGTTTCAACAATATGCAATCAATATATAAATCACGTGTATAATCCGACTCACTACGTTTAGGCGTGCTGACGATTTTCAAAGAGATTTTGGCATCTTCCATAGAAGCACGATTGGGGAAATAATCACAATAAGCAAACTGATGCCCTCGTGCCACCCATATCGTATCAACCTTGTCGCCTGGTATTTCAATCCCTTCCACTTCCAACTTTTCCTTCGTGTATTTATCATTCAATTCTACATCAACACGTCCTTTTTTCGTATCAATGGAAGAAGACCAACCGTTACGCGTCAGATTCATCGGAACAAATACAATCCCTATGTCATAAGCACAAGACAGCACGTTCGGGATTGCATAAGTGACGGTGGCACCCCGCAACATGTTCGTAGAAGTAAACTTCATGTAGTAGCTTGATGACACACCGGTATTTGCAGCGGCAACAAACACCGGACGATCCTTATTTTCATCGTAATAATTAGCCGTAAGCAGATACTCACCGATATTTTCGGCTTCAACAACAATGTCACTGTTTAAGACCTGATAAGGGCTTAAATTCACATCGGCCGCTTTCAATATTTGTCCATTGATACAACCAATGGCTTCGGTCCCTTCAAACAAGCCCCCGGCATCTTGTGGACGATAGAACAATTTTCCGGACGTACTTTCCCAATAATCGGATGTCGAAGACTGACTACGGGTTTCAAATACCAAAGCATCCAATATGCTGCGACACGCATACTTGTCTGCCAATTCCGGTTCTTCGTCTTCCGAATAATGATAAAAGCCCTTAAACTTATCCACCAACCGGTCCCAACAATCATTCACGGGAACCAACATCGTATAATCCCGCTGCTCGTCATTCAAGTAGCCAATCTGCCCCCACAATTCATTTGTCAAGACAAACACGGAATCCGTATACACCTGTTCCCCATTCACCACACCGCCCGGTGTACTCAATTCAGGCACAAACTCCAATTTATTAAAGCTATACAAATAATCGGTAATATTAGAAAAATCAGCATCCTGTCTCAAATAAGACCAAACATTGTTATTGTAAACCGCCTGGCAATCTAATATATGCAAATCTCCATTACTGCATTCAATATTAAAAGATTTGGCCGGCGAGCCATTGAAATGAGGCACGCCTCCTTCTGACACAAAAGGCATGGGCTTCCCGTTCAACACCTTTATGGTATCGTTCACAACGGAGGATGCCGCAATAACCCCACGGGCGATATGGTTTTTAACCACTTGCTCCATCACTTCGTCCGGAGTCATGTCCTCACCGGTCACCAATGTCGTGTCTATGCTGCCGGATGGTGCCCAAACCGTATAGCGTTGGCCCGAATCCAAGAACTTGTCATAACCGTATCCTTTAAGCAATTTTGCAAAATCCGACAACTCCGGACGGGCAGTAATTTCCTGCCACAAAGTCCTTGTAGGACGGGGTACACCATCATAATGTGCATCCCAATCGTCCGAACAAGACAAGACCAATCCGGAAGCCAATACCGCCATGCAACAAATAGTTGCCTTGGCATATCTTTTAGAACCTTTCATAATCTTCTGCTTTTAATTTAATTTCTATCTTCTGGTATGGCACCATTATACACACTTTTCGGCACAATTTCGATAAAATCGATATTCAACATGCGCCCGGTTCTTTCGTCTACTTTACGCAAGCGCAAATAAGAAGGTTTTTCTTCCAAAGTCTGGGTGGTAACGATATTACGTATATACCACCAATCGTTAACCAACTTCGCACGTAATGAAACCCTGTCATTGTCTACCCTATACACGCAGGCAGGCCCTTTCATATACCCCAAATTACGCATAGCCTTATCATTTTCGGTGATGGTTGTCTTTCCTTCGAAATTATTCGACACGTCATTATGAATATCATCAAACAAAGCATCGTCTGCTATCATTCCCACTTTGGGCATTCCCCCTCCCCATCCCAAATTCAAAGGAATTCCGGTGGGTTGCATATATTCGGTATTTTGTCCAAAATAGATTTGCGCAATTCCCATAAAGCCATTGGCCACGTACCCCAACCTGATTTCATATTGGCCGGCCGGTACGGCAGGCAAACGTAACATCACATCATATTCCCCCGCAAAATTCATATTATCCGTACGGAATGCTGCCAAATCATAGTGCGCCCCCATTCCGGTTCCCTGAGCCTGAGGCCAACGGTTATATTTGCAATCGCATTGGCTGTCATAACGCACATCATCGAAATACCCTTCCGGGAAATGCCACCACAACATATCTCCGTCCGGATCCAGACGGACATCATTGTTCACCAATTCAGGAAACAAGACGCCCGTATCAATACGGATTCGTTCACTACGAAGCATTTTCACGACATTTTCATTATAAGAAAGGATGCTGCCCAGAAATTGGAAATTGCCATTTACAGTTGAAGAACCTCCGGAAGGAAGGACTTCCACACCATCCATCCTGTTGTCAGCCCTATTCACATCGTCACAGCGATTCAAATATATCCCGTCTCCCAAAAGAGAAACTTTTTGCGCACGCAATAAATTACCGGCCATGGTTTCGTAGTACTCCACAAAATCCCCACCTTCCTGCACAGACCAATCCGGAGTGGAACATACCAAATCCCCATAGCTTGCATTACGGTCCAAGATGTGATAAGCAATAAAACGGTTTAAAGGATTCTTGGGATGCGTATAGTCATCATCATATACCCCCTTGTCGTCCGGATATACCTTGTCGTATATGTCCTTTGCATAATTGAACAAGGATACCAAATCCGCCTGAAGATCTCCCGTATAGACAGGCTTACCCATATTTTGCGGATCATATACAGTTTTATATAAATTATCCTTCTCCACCAATACCGTATAACCGAACTTGCGGGCCGGAGGAACTTTATTCCCCTCCGTGGTGTACTCTGAGTTCGAAGCATATTGGGCCAACCGGGACAACATCTCCGGACTTTCATCTTTTTCCCTTAAAATGGAATCCGTCAAATGAGTCTGTTTCAATGCCTCCATAAACAGGGTAAAGCCTAATGTCTCACATTTGGACTGCATGTAATCAGGCAATACATAACTGGACTGCTCCAACACACGGTCTATGGTATGGACGACCCCATTACTCACCGTATCGTTAGCTTGGATAATCCGTGAATAATCATTCAGGACAAATACCGTCATACTATCGTTTATTGCAGCATCGAACTCCTTCTCAATGGTCACTTGCACCTTACGGTCGTACATATTAGGCTTCTGAAGATAACCTGTTGAAAAATCAGAGGTCAAGTAGCGAACGCCTATCAAATGGCTTTTGGCCAAGGCCACCACTGCAGAATCCGGCAGGGTCTCCAACGTGCAGCCCGGATAATTACTATCCACATAACGGTCTATGGCCTCGTTGGTCGGTGCAAAGCAAGTGTAATCCCCATAAGCATACATCAAACCTTTCATGCCGGCACGTTCCAAAATAGTGGAAAACTCACCATATTTCCCGTCCGCATCCAAATAATCACCAACCGTCTGACCTTGGAACACATAATAGCTGTCACCTTCCACACCGTCGTCATAACAGCCGGACAGCATGGTTGCCAAAACCACACATCCTATTACCTTATTATATATGTTACGTTTCATATTACTTCTATTTACTCTTGATTAATAAATGATGTAAGCCTGATTCTGGTCCGGTACCAACAACGGATTCACATCTAACTCTTTCTGATAAAAAGGCAGATACAAATTGTCCAATGACCCCATCCGAGCCACGGCATCACGTCCTCCCGTTCCATATTTACGTTGCAAATACGTGCTACGCAAGGTGGACATCGCATTCACCGGATTATCGGAGTGACGTACCATCCGCATCAAGTCATACCAACGCTTCCCCTCGAACATCAATTCACGCTGCCGTTCATCCAAAACGATGTTCTTGATCTTATCGGCATCATACACCAACAAGCTACGCCCTTTGCACGACCGCATGTTCACAGATTTCACAATCTCAAAAGCTTCCTGCTTGTTTTCATCCCCTCCCATATAAGCCAAAGCCTCAGCACGCATCAACATCACATCCGTCAAACGGTAAACAATCCAATTCTCTGCCGTGGAGCGAAGCACTCTTTCATCATTTCCAAAATACAAGAAACGAAACTTATAGACAGGATAACTGTTCGAGGGTTCGCCCTTATATCCGGTATTCTCTTCCAACCGTAAATCAGATGCGTCTGCAAACAAGGCATCAGCCGTCTGATTGGTCAAATAAGCCGCTGCATTGACCCTGCCTGAAAGGTCTTTATGATTTCCGTAGAAATAAGAAATACCTTCATTGCCATCCTTACGGTTATCATAATCGTATTGAAGCTCAAAAATACTTTCAAATGAATTACCCCGCTCATACAACATGGTATAAGGATAATGCGATGAATAAGATTCATCCAAAAGCGGATAGCCATTGTACAAGGCCAGAGAGCCTTCCGTAGAAGAAGATATAAAAATTCCCTCCAATTCTGCTGCTTTGATGACATTGTACTCTGCCATTTTCTCATCCATGATTTCCTTGCAATATTGCGCGCACTTGGCATAATCCCCTTTCCACAAGTAAATATCTGCCAAAAGGGCTTTCACGGATAACTTATTGAAACGTCCTTTCCTTTCGCGTTCATCATCAAAAAACTTTTTATTCCATATATAATCTTCTGACCATTCCAAATCTGCAATAATCTGTTCCAACACATCCTGCTCGGAGGATGCACGTACTTTGAAATCCACATCATCGCCGATAGTCGCCTGAAGCACCAACGGCACTTTTTTAAAGGTGCGGATTAAATAGAAATAACACAAGGCGCGAATCGACTTGGCTTCGGCTTCATGCGTACGTAATTCGTCTACTGAATAATTTCCATCCTTGGCTTGGGCCCCAGGTGCATAATGCAAGATGGTATTGCATAAATTGATTACATTATAGAAATCCGCCCACGAAGTCCAACTGTTGTCCGGAACGATATTATTCGTATAAAAATCATAAAGCTCCTTTTCTTTTGCGGCCATTGTGGAAGTTTCAGTCAAATTGTCGCCCCGTAACTCCCCCCAGGCTATCACACGTTGTGAGAAGCCCTTGTCCTGCATGTGAAAATAGCAAGAAGTTATCACACTCTCCACCTCGCTTTTCTTCTCCCAATAGTTTTCCACCACCACAGCATTCAGGGGCGTGATATCCAAGAAGTCGCCACAGGAAGTCGTAAAAGCGGCGAGAGAAACGGCCATGGCCAATGTCCCGGTTTTCAATATCTTTTTCATATTTCCTTCTGTTTATTCATGTCATTAGAACGTTGCTGTCAACCCGAATGTGAAAGACTTTGCACGAGGAGTAATCGCCTCGTCTTTAGTCACTCCCATATCACCATAATTCACTTCGGGATCCACGCCTGAGTATTTGGTCAGGCAGAACAGGTTCTCTCCGCTCACGTAGAGGTTCAGGCGGGAAAGCCCGATGCGCTTGATAAGCTTGGAGTCAAACCCATAAGAAAATTGCAAATAGTTCAGGCGCAAGAATGAGCCGTCTTCCACAAAACGGTCGCTACCCATCCAGTTATATCCTTGGCCATACAAAGCCCGAGGCAACACATGTCCCCCATTTGCACCGTCACCTTCCTTACGCCAACGATAGTTCACCGCCGTACTCTGATTGTCGGCACCATGCATGTTTTCCGCCCTCATTCGTGCCACATTTGCAATCTTGTTACCATAACGGTAGTTGAACTGCGCATTCAAACTCCATCCTTTATAGAACAACCTAAACCCAAAACCACCAGTCAATTTGGGCAATGAGCTACCTAAATAGACCACATCATATTGATCAATGCTTCCGTCATGGTTCACATCTTCATAAATAGCATCACCACCGGTAAAAGCATATTTCGTACCATTATAATCATAATACATGGGCATCGGTTCTCCATTGGCACCATAAATGACGCTTCCGGCCTCATCCCGCGCCACCGGACAAGTCGCGCCGGATGCCTGTGCCTTGTCGAACTGGTCGTAACTGTAAGCATACACGCCTTTGTAACGCAAGCCGTAAATCGCACCAAACGGGTTGTCTATCTGCACACGGGACATATACTCCCCGTTTTTAGGTAACTTGACCCCTGTTCCATTAATGGCATTCAGACGCGTAGGTGTCATGGCCGTAATGGTATTCCGGTTATTAGCGAACGTAAGATTGAAAGTAGCTGCCAAATCTCCCGCCAATTTTACACGGTTCAGGTTCAAATTGATTTCATAACCTTTATTCAACATGTCTCCACCATTCTCCACAATCAACTCCGAAAAACCGGTCGTTGTGGGAATAGAAGCATGTTCGGTCATCAAGTCTGTTTTCTTATGGGAATACAAATTGATATCCGCCGTAACCAAATCATCAAACAATCCGATATTCCACCCTAAGTTCCACGCAGACTGTTTTTCCCAACGCAAATCCGTCAAGCGGACATTGTTCGGCCGCATCCCAATGGAATTAATATACCCTCCGTCTACACCATACACACTGAAATGAGTATCTTCCTTAGGAGGTTGCGTACCCGTCACGCCCCATCCGAAACGAACCGCAAACATGCTCAACCATTTTTTGGTAGGTTCCATCCATTTTTCATCCGAAATGTTCCAACGGCCGGAAGCTGAATAAAAATACCCCCAACGGTACTTTTGGCCAAAACGGGTGTTTCCTTCTCCGCGCAAGGCCAAATCCAACGAATACTTGGACTGGTAGGCATAATGCCCCTGAAGCACCCAATTGGCCTTCCGCCAATGACCTGCCCCCGTTTTCGTCTCGTTCAAAAAGCCACCGGCTGTCCCGGAAGTGATGGTTCCGCTTGGCAACAAGTATGAACTCAAGAACTGGGAACTGGACGTACCGGAAACCATTTCCCCTTTAAAGAACAAGCGTACCGAGTGGTCTTGGTTCATGATATAAGGGATATATGTCAACTGATGACGTGTGTTAAAACCGAAACTCTTTTCAAAAGCCGAAGAAGCGGAATTTATCCCTTTCTCATTCTCCTTGAAATCCACATTCCTCAACTCCCAAGGATAGTAAGAATCATTGTATTTATTGTAAATGCTCAATACCACAGTCCCCTTATAAGTCAATTGGTGCGAAGTCTCGTCAAGTCCCAACAAACGGTATTGGAAATCGAATTGGGGTTGGATGTTATAACTACGTTCCTCCTTCTTTGCCAAATATGCCGAAGCCACCGGATTCACTTTACCGCGTTGTGACGAAAGTTCATCCTTGTCCCCTTGGTACCGTTCCACAAACCTCGGTTGCATGTAATACGTACCCAAAGAATTACCGTACGCATCCTCGTCATAAATAGCCAGATTGGGCATCTTCGTATAAGCTATCCCCAACAAATCATCACTATTCATGTGGTTGTCCGTATAAGTCAGTGCAAAGTCACTCGAAATCTTGATGCGGTCGTTCACAAAATAATCCAATGCCATACGGGTTGTAAAACGATCCAGTTTCTGAGCGATGATAGAACCTATCTGATGGTCATAACCGGCAGAAATACGATAATTCGCTTTTTCCCCGCCTCCCGACAAAGAAACATAATGCGTTTGGAACAACCCGAACTGCTTCACGGCATCCCTCCAGTCGGTATTGTTATTGAATTGTTCGTATTCAGAAAACGTCGGGTCATAATTCAGTTCCGGCTGACTTTCGGGATTTTGGTTCACATTGAAAAGTTCCTCTTTCATCATCATGGTATACTCATCTCCGTTCAATAATTTGTAACCCTCCGGCTGATAAGTCCCCTTCAACCTCAAAGAATAAGTAAACTGGGGCTTGCCACGCCTTCCACGCTTGGTTACGATATTGATGACCCCGTTAGCACCTTGCGATCCCCAAATAGCAGTAGCCGCCGCATCTTTCAGCACCGTAATGCTCTCTATGTCTTCCGGGTTGATAGACAATAATTCGGCAAACTTTTCATCCGTCATACTCGTATAATCAATGTCATCATTGGCATTGGTCTCAAAGATGTTGTCATCCACGACAATCAACGGTTCCGCATTTCCCATAATGGTTGACACACCGCGTAAACGCATCGTCGTACCCGAACCCAGGTTTCCGGATGAAGCGATAATGTCCAAACCGGCAATGCGTCCTTGCAAAGCCTCGTCGGCAGAAGTGAAGGACAAACCTTCGAATTCCGTCATCTTAATAGTCTGTTGGGCAAAAGACTGTTCACGTTCCGGTATTTCCAATCCTCCGGTGGCTATCTTCGGACGGGCTTCCACCACGACCTCTTTCATCACCTTACTGTTTTCCTCCATCATGATATCGAAAACCACCCGCTTTCCTATTTCCTGCAAAACCGTCTTGTACCCCATATAAGTAAAACGCAACTTATTCTTAGGGTTTTGTACTTTTAGGGTGAAATGCCCGTTCATATCGGTCACTGCGGCCGATACAATACGGTTGGCCGCATCTATCTCTCCCACATACACTCCCATCAGAGGACCCAAATCGTCCGACACGGTACCGCTTGCCACTTGGTTCTGCCCGACGGCCCACAGCGGACATAAGCAGAATAGGAATACTATCAAATATTTTATCTTGTTCATAACCTCTTTTTTTATGATTCATGGTATTGTTAATCCTCCGGAACACGTTCATTATCTTTCAGGCAGAAACATTCGTCATCGTATATCAAAGGTTCATTCACACGATGAACCACCACGTATGAAGAAGCGTTGATATTACCATTTTCCGTCTTTTCCGAGAATGTGTACTCACGTGTCATCCGGTTATAGAATTCTGGATTTTCAGTCGTTATACGAACTACACCCGTCTTCTCCGAATTGTCTGCCACCGTAATACCTGTGGCATCAGAATTCACCCGCAAGGTATAGCTCAACCCCTTGTCTGCACCGTCCGAATGGGTTGCCGCAGTCTCGAAAGACATATTACGGGCATCCCCACCGATATAAACCGCATTGTCTTGGAAATGGTACTTCAAGAAGTTCATCACCCGTTGGGTGTAAGCCTGTTTCAAAGAATCCACATCGACATCCGTCCCGGCATACACGTTGGCCAGATTGTTGATGTCCTTCCAACGCGGCAACCCGAGGCTGTAAGCTTTTTCCATAGCCGCATTATCCGGCACATATACCGTATAATGATAAGAACTGAAAGTCTGTATGGCCGCATTGTCATCGTTCATATTCAAAGATTTTGTAGAAATCAAAGAATACAGGTTAGACTCGTTGGTCGTCCATTCCTCATTTCCCAAAAGCAATTCGTAAAATTCAGAATACTCCGGATGTTCCACCAACTCCTGCATCAAACTATGGAATGTAGGCTGTACCATTTGGTCAAGCACGTAATACACCCCATTGTCCATCGTTACGAAATCCTGCGTTGTTACTTTTTCTCCGGAATACTGGTCGGTCACGGTCACTTGCCCGCCCACTTTTTCAACCTTCATGGGTCCGTCATCCTTCGTCTGGTAATATACAGAACCATTACCCACATAATTGCCCCCGTTCACATCCCGGGGAACGATACAGAAGTTCAGCAAATCGGTCAGACGGTTCTCGACCACAGGATTGATTTGATAATATGAATTGCCCTCACTATCCTCCTGCAACGTGCTGCCCAATATGCGCATGTCATCCTCCGTGCAGCCGGCCCATCCGCCCAATTTCTTATCATAGCGGTAAGAATACGCTTCCACCTGGTTCTTCTCCGCATTATAATAAAACTTGAACCACCGCGGGTCCGTTCCGCTATACGACACGGGGTCAATGTAACGGGAAAGGGCCTCATCCGTCAATATCATGAAATCATAATGGCTCACCATAGATAACAAGTAAGGCCTGAACTCCAAATAGCCCAATTCATGATTTTCATATTCTCATTGACCAACGTCGGAGCCAATACGGAACGGAACGATGCCGGAGCATAGGCTTTTTTCATCACGTACACGGCACCATTGTTACACACAGCCGTGCTTCCTTTTATAATATCAGCCTCGTCAAGTCCGACAGGATCTTTGGCATCATCCAATACCAAATTGAATTTGCTGGGCAAAGAAGACAAGAACGAATACTGCATATGGTTGTTCAAGAACTCTGCCAACACATCATTGGGAACGTTTTCGAAAGGCTCGTCACTCGGATAACGTTCACGCAAGAAAGAGCCGTTTTCACTGTTCCAATACGAATTCAACGCCTCATCCGTAGGAGCGAAGACAGCACCCATGTCCAAGTTGACATTATCCGTATACTCCCCACCTGCGGTATAGATATTCCCTTCTGCATAATCGTTACGCGAAGGATCAAATTTCAGCACGCCGTCCACTTCCACACCGTTGTACGAAGTCAGTGAATTCCCATCGGCCGAAGAGAAAAAATAACGTCGTCCATATATGGAGTCACCTCCGGCCAACGCCGGATAAAGATTCTGGTCAGCATAACGGTCGTGCAAATCCTTGTAAGAATTGGAAAGGGAAGCTGATACGAAAGGAGCTGAATAACGGTCCATCAATTTGCTGAACAAAGAGGTAGCCCCGTTCGTACGCAAATAACCGGCCATGTTGGGCAAAGGTTCCGGCACACCATCCATAATATGGATATATCCGTTCTGGCACGTCACATTCCCCTCGCGTACCTTCACATTATTTATATATACATCCTCTTCCTGGAACTCCGTTCCATTAAAAAGGTAAGAAAAATCTTTTTTAGTGATGCCCTTGGACATCATTTGGCGCCAAATAAAATGCACCATCGGCACAGTCCCTTCTTCAATCAGGTTATACACGGGCTGATGCCTTCCACGCAATCCGCCCCAGTAATCCGCACTCACTGAAGCCTCAGGCAGTTCTGCCACGGACACAGCCGGAATGGAATCATACACCGACCATTGCGTATTGGTACGGCGCATCACCTGCCCTTTCAATATATTGTCTCCTGACGGTTGGTTGGTCAACAAATCAAGCACGTAGGCATTCTCCAACATGGAAGTGTTCACCAAAAACCTCTTCATCGGAATAGAAATATGGTTCTCGTCCACACCGTGCGCCTTGAAATAAGCGCGATAAGTATCATCGTCGGGCACGAAGACCGTCACGCTACCGGTCTTGCTTAAGAATTCGGTGCGCCCCAAGTCATCCACCATCTTCAAGTAAATACTGAAATTACCTCGACGTGCCAACTCGTCATAAATGCTTTGCCCCAACCACGAGGGTTTCTCCTGTGCCCATTCATAATCATCCGAACAGGAGGGCATCATGCAAAGTACACCCACCCCAATAGCAGTGGAAAGCAACACCTTATACGTCCTTGCACGTAATACCTTTATTAGCATAAAACCTTTATTTTAAATTTTGTTTTCCTTTCACCTTAAATGGGAGAAACGGGACGGCACACGGCGGTGTCCCGTCCCGTTTTGTTTTAGATTAATTGCCTGCCACTACATATTTCTTGCCGCCTGCAATATAGATGCCTTTCTTCAAGCCATTCACCGCATCGGCACGTTTCACTTGCTTGCGCACAAGCTTGCCGGTAATATCGTATACATCTACAAGTTCCGACGAATTAGCGTTGCAATCCATCATGGTGCCACCGATATTGCTTCCTCTTTCCGTACCTATATAATAGAGACGGAAATTGTCGGCCAGGAACCAAGAATCATTTCCTCCAACTCGTCCATTACCACGTATTCCGATAGTTACGGCCCCATTCTCCACATAGATTTCAGGAACCACCGTGGTCGTTCCCAAAGTAGCCTGTGCTGCATCCCATACATCCTGCTTTCCGTTAAAGGCACTGTCGGCATATTCAATTTCAGTATAGGCATATACAAGACTGTCTTGTCCGGCACTTCCGGTCACAGTACTTACCTCCACACTGTTCGTCTGTGCGTAAAGCCTCATCTTGTCCCATTCATGGTTCAAGAACGTAGCAGCTTCCACACGATAGGCACCGGTAGGTAATCCATACTTACCCTCGGCAGACACTTCGGGTTGCGTACCGATAACCTGACGATAATCCGTAGCCGAAGAAATATTATGAGCGTCATTGCTAGAGTAACTGGTCGTGTACATCCAAGTATCACCAGAAGTGGCTCCTGTACGCGGTGCGCGGTCGGCATTCGTCTCCAATGTCCATCCATTGATTCTCACATCCGTCGGATTGCCTTCATCATCCGTGGCATCCTGATAGATATTGGGATTGACAACAAATGTCGTCATATCAAACGGTTCATCAGCTGTTGCCCGGGACAACACTTCAGGAGTCATGGCATTAACACACTCCCCTTGCAAGGCTTGTACCGCCAAATCCACATCCAAAGGATCCAACTCATCCGAAGCAAGATAAGTCATTACGTTAAGGTAAGCCTCTGTTTGTGCCAAGCCCCCTATCTGGTCAGCCAGAACTTTGGCAGTACCCATCGGGTAACAAAGTGCCACGGAATTCATCAACTCCGCAGTGGCCGCCTTTAGAGCCTCCGCCTGTTCAACCACTGCGTCCGACAAATAATTGTCCCAAGACATATCCTCAGCCACTTCCGCAGCCATCTCCAAAGCCGCACTAAATGTTTTCTTTGCTGTAGGTTGGGCAAACAAAACACCTTCATTCAATTGGTTATTGAAATTATTTCCATTCTGCACCAACGGAGTCAAAAGCAAATAATTCGCAATCAATTTCTCAGCATCTGCGTTCATCTTGTCCAAGTCGTCTATGGCATAAGAAACGTCATCCAAAGTCCCTTCCGTCAAGAATATATAATAACCCTCTTCCGGATCCAAGGCAAAACCGTAAGACTCACTGTCATCAATGCCATAAACAGCCAAAGAATCATGCAATACGACAGCCTTATCCAAACGGTCTTGTAAACGTCCACGGTAAGCACCAAGAACATCAGAACCGGCAAAATAAAGACGGAAGTTATCGGCATACCAATTCTTACCATTACCTCCTTGATGGTTATTCTCCGGATCTGCTCCCCTTACACCGATATACAACTGGCCATCCACCACCACGACATCTTCTACCGTACTGGTCACATCTGTCTTAGAAAGAGCCTCATCATAAAGCATCCTGTCGCGGTTAAAATACACCGTGTCGATATTTACACTGTCAGATGTCGCATACAGTACAATCTTATTCGGATCACCGTCTGAATAAGTGGCAGCCGCCAACTGATACAAACCGTCCGGCAATTTGACCGCACCATCCCCGATTCCTATTTTCTGATAATAATGCACTCCTGTCACGTCGTTGCCTTTATTACCAGACCAGTTACCGGCATGCAATTCGCCATCACCGTCAGTCACCGTACACCAAATACTGTTGTCACGGGCATCGTTCCGACCGAGAATCCACCCACCAGGCATCTGGTTCTGTACACCGGTATTATTAAAGATATTCGGATTGGTAATAAAGCTTGTCATATCCAATTTGTTCTTTTCCGTGACAGTAGCCAAGAATTCCGGCGTCAGTTTCTCTTGGATTTTCGCATTCAAGGCAGCCACATCCAAGATGGCATCGTCAAATGTCAATTCCACGGCATCCAAATCAGCCAACACTTTCTTATACTCATCCGTGTTCTCCAATCCGCCCAACCGGTCGGCTAAAGCCTTTGCCTTTCCTAAAGCGTATGACAATCCGGCCCAATTCCGGGCCGAAACCACCATTGCATTCAATTTCGTGGCACTTTCTTCTGCCCCGACGACCATATCAGCCATATTGGTCTCCGCAAGTTGTTTCTTAGCTTCCGCAATCTGTTGCTGCAAAGAAGTCTTCAAAGCATTGTTCAATGTGACCTCCCCGTTCTCGACTTTTGCCCAATATGCCTCAGCCCCCTTCACGGCATTATTCAAAGCCATGGTCAAAGCACGTGCGGCATTAGCCGATTTCACTGTTTCAGAAACAACCTGCAACGCTTCAGTGACATCGCCTGTGGTTCCGGCATACTTGTCATATACAGCCTGAAGTTCTACTTCTATGGCACTTGCTCCTAAACTATTAAAGTCATTAATCAGATTTTGGAATGAACCCATCAACTCAGTAAAGGCTTCTTCTGCCGTTGCCTCTCCCAAATATGTCAAACGGAAATTGTCGAAAACGGCCCAATCATTCTTGATATACGCATTTTTCTTCACACCGAGACGCAAAGTACCGTCCTGCACAATCACTTCCACCGTATTACCGGCATAACGCCCGTCGCCAAAGGCAATCGCAGCCTTGTTGGCATCTGCGGGAACATCTTCCTCACTCTCGGCCAAAAGAAGAGGGGATTCAACCAAGCCGGCATACAACATGGCGTTCCGGGCCGAACCGTCACCTCGATAAAAACCTTGGCAGGTCAAACGGTAACGCCCGTTACGGATGCCAGTAAGTTCCTGGTAAATATCGAAATTGTCATTATTGGACGCCTCCGCACAATAAAAATGATTTCCAGAAGCTCCACCCGGAGAACTCAAACTGACCGTTCCCCCATTATGCACTTCTTTCCAATTATGAGGTTCCGTGCGGACAAAACTGGCTCCCATGATATAGAACGTGGCATCCACTCCATGGTCTTTGGTCGCTTGGTCAAGCTTTTGCTCACGCTGCGCTTTCGAAACGAACAACCATTGCGCGTCAGTGGCACTTCCGTTACCGTCCAAAGTCAGCACTGTGCCTTCCCCTCCATAATAAAACCATTTGTTGGCATCCAAGTTCATCACATACTCATTAAGGCCGTCATCCGGCGTGGGATCGGTGAAGGTATATTCAGCCGGATTGCCATTGTCGATATACCCATCGCTACCCAAGCCCCTGTTGTCACCGTTGCAACGGGTCACAATCTTGTATTTCCCGTTCGACACGACTACCGTGCACAATAATCCCGGCTGTCCCAAGGAACCTTGCGTCCCCCAGGTATTGGCACCCAAAAGGAAACCGTCACCACTCTTGTTATAAAGGTAAAACTCACCGCCTTCCGCAGGCAGAGCCTCACCCACCCAAGGATTCTCTTCTTGGGCAAAGGCCATGTTGGCAGCCGTCAATGCCATGGTCATCAAAGCCACTGGCAAGCGTTTGCCCAACCGGACAGAAAAAATTTTCGTCGTTCTTCTTTTCATGCTCATAAGTTTTAAGGTTCATTATTCTTATCGCATATCACAGCCGAACCCATTGACTGCAAAAGCGTTTCTTTATCCAACCGTTTTCAAAGGTAGGCACTATTTAAATTAAGGTATGGGACAAAAAATAACAAATGATTAGACATTTTATAACATGGCACAGAAACCACTGATTTTCAATACATACAAAATGTAAAAAACCACCTTTATCCTATCGTCCCATACTCATTCCATCCCATAGCCCTACATCACCTTCAGGCTCTTGCAACGCCCTGAAGCCGTCACATAGCGCAAAATCATCATGCCTTTCCGCGACGGCATATCCACACGGTTTGTACCCGGCACACAACGGACACTGCTCAACAGGCTACCCTCAAGTGTATATACATCCAACAAGCCCTCTTCGTCCACGGAGACTTCCAGACTGCCTTCACCACGACCGACAACTTCCAACAACGGGATGCCCTCCTCATTCTCCAAAACGGCATCCTCTACAGATGAACCGTCTTCCTTCTTCACCAGACGGAACGGGAATGAAGTGCAAAGCCCTTGGTTCACCGATATGACCGATGACTCCGGAGCAATCTCCCACAAACCGCCGGACGCGGACGAGGAACGCTCTATGGCATACAAGTCGTCCGACCCGCATTTATGCCACAAATTGAAAGAATGACGGGAATAATCGCTCGCCGAACTCAGACGCCCGTCCTCCGACAAATGCTGCCCGCTGTTGGTACGGCTGATGAACATGTAACGCGAACCGTATGTAGAGGGAAGGCGGCGGATGCGCCACAGATACTCTTCATCGGTATCTTCTGAATAAGTCATGAACTGACCGTCCGTATTCCGCAGGTAACGACCGCCCATAGCCTCTTGGATATAGTAGCTGTCCTTATCAGAAGGAGACAAAACATTGGTCTCATATACCGGCACATCGAAATGGTACACCGTGCGAGCCTCTTTCCCTGTAGATGAAAAACGTTGGAACACCAAGGTAACATTGAAACTGGTGTCCATGGCCGATACATGCAGGGTATCGTTCAAATCGGCCACCTGCCCGCCCAAATCATCCAAATGGTAAGTCAGCGTGTCGGCCTGGATGGTATCGTTGCCCACAGCCCATTTATAAATGCGCGTCGAATTCACCGACTGGCTCAATATGGACGTAGGCTTGGCATAAAGGCTGAAAGAAGCCCCGCGCGGCAACACCATGGAAGTACCGGGATATTCTTCGCCATTATAAATAATGAAAGGATCTATTTCGGAAACCTCCACGCGGAACACCTGAGACTTGAGCACTCCCGACTTGTGTTCCATCGTCACACGGTAATAGGCACTGGAAGCCACACTGGCCAATTCAAAACGGTTGGTTGTCGCGTTGTTCAGCTTCGACCACCTCTCCCCGTTCGTGCTCTTTTCCCAACGCCATGACTTAACATGCCATCCACCGTAATCCATGCCTAAAATCACGCTCTCGTTCTTCTTCACGTAAATCAAAGTGTCCTGGCTTTCCCGGTAAGCATATTTGCAATAAGGCGTACAGTCACGCACGTATGCCTCACCAGCCACCTGTATGGAGAACATCTGCGTGCTTACCACTCCTGCCGCATTCGTATAACGCACGCGGTACACGAAAGAGGTATCCGCTTCCACCTCACGCTCGGCCGAAGTGCAAGAAGCATCATCGTCCCACGACCACTTTCCGGTATCAGTCTCACCATCCGGCAAAGCCACCTTCAGCGTCACTTTCGCCCCTCTCGGGACGGCATTCAACAAAGTACGGTCCAACGCCTCACCGTCATACCCGATGCTCCCTTTCAGGACGGTTGGCACAAGGGTCTTGTCTTCCAACGGATCCAAGGAACACATCAGCGTGGTGAAACCCAAATGGTCGTATCCGCCGCTGTTGCCGCCATAGAACCCTCCTCCAGCATCTATGCCGTCACCGTGGACCATCATGATCTTATGCGAATAGGGCATGTCCACGCCACGGATGTTTTCGTAGTAGTTCACGATGCGCGGCCAACCGCAGCGGTTGGTGCCTTGCCCGCCAGACCCCATCTCGGGGAAAGTGCCGTCCGAATTGGTGTATGGAGAATTGGGCAGGTTTTCCTCAAAAGTATTGTAAGCCGCCACATACTCAAAACCGGCCGCAATGCGGTCGTCCATATAGGCATAAAGGTCGTCTCCCTGGTTCAAACCCGCCCCACACACATCCGCTGCCAAAACCACAGCCATGGAAGCATGTCCTTGGTCTCGGTTGGATTCCTGCATTTGTCCGAAATAACCGAAGGGTCCACGCTCGTCCGGATGGAGCTTCCATACCAGATTGCGAAGCGTCTCGGCATAGCGGTGGTCCTCCATGTACTTGTAATACTCCATACCGGCATTGTACACATAAATGTCGTCGCACAAAATGCCCACACTGATTTCGCACAACACGTTGCACAACCCCCAATTCGACCAGTAATGATCGTCTGCACAACCATGACGCTCCTGCAGGAAACCGAAACTTTGGTCACTGAACACCCTCAGCATCCACTGTTGGTAACGTTTGAAATCCTCACGGTTCCACCCTTCGTAGTCCCGCATCAATTCTCCTGCATTGGCAAATTCATATCCATAAAGCCCGGAGGCAAGGCTTCCGTTGGAATTACCGGACACTTTCTGGCAGGTCCTGGCCCATGCGTTCATGACTTCAACAGACTTTTCCGCATAACGCTCATCTCCGGTAATCTTCCAAACCAGTGCACACTGGTAGGCTGTAGCTGCATCATTCATGGCGGCTCCATAATTGTCACCTTCCGGTTCCCAGACATTCCATCCTCCACGGATAATCTTGACTGTGGGATTGGGCTTCCAATTCAAATCCACATGCTTGCTGGTCATCAACTTGTTGTAGGCCGCCGTCCAAGGTTCCTGCCCGGTGGCCAACTTTTCCTTCACCCTGTCGAAATCCGCCTGCGTGTGCAATATGCCGGGATGTATGAACCCCTGCCCCATTCCGGACAAAGACATACAGGCAAACAGAAACGACAATACGCTCTTTTTGTTCATAGCATTCATTTTAAAAATACAACGTTCCAAAATTATATGATTCATTCCATACAATATGGGACAAAAAATAACAAATGATTGGACAATTTCTAACACCGCACATAAGGCACTCATAACCACATACATAAGATGGCGAAAAAGATAGCATAAAACCCTTGAATCAATCTCAGGAGAATGAAAAATCATTTGGCTGAGATTGATTTTTCATTCTCCTGAGATTAAAAATCCGTTTGGCTGAGACCGAAAATCCACTCCATGCACTAAGGGTTTCACACGACAATAAAACAAGACATTTTTAGGCTTTAGGACTTTTGTTTTCCCTCTTGTTCGCTTCACGGTACTGCGTAGGTGTCATGCCGAACTCTTCCTTGAAATAACGGTTGAAGTATTTGATGGTGTTAAACCCTACCTTATCCGCAATCTCCGCCACGTTATATTGGCTGCCCGCCAACAACTGGGCGGCACGTTTCAAACGGACGGAACGGATGAACTGAAGCGGTTTCATGTTCAAGATGACCGTCAGCTTTCGGTTCAGGTGTGTCTTGCTCAAACCGAGGTCTTTGCTCAAATCCTCCAAAGAATACTCCGCATTGCCCATGTTTTTCTCCACGAAAGCCAAAGCCTTCTTCACGAATTCTTCATCCAAAGACGTGGTGGTTATCTCGCTCGGAGTGATTTCAATGTTTTTCCTGAACGTTTCCTTCCTCGCCTCCCGTTGCTCGATGAGTTTACGGACACGGACCTGCAACAGCTCGAAATTGAAAGGTTTCGAGATATACGAATCGGCACCGGCCTTGTAACTTTCTATACGTGCGTCATCCGACATCTTGGCCGTCAACAAGATGAAAGGGATATGGGAAGTATGAATGTCATTCTTCATCCGTTGGCAAAAGGCTATGCCGTCGCACCGAGGCATCATCAGGTCCGAAATGACAAGGTCGGGCCATTCCTCACGTACCATTTCCTCCCCTTCCACGCCGTCCCCAGCTTCTACCACGTCGAAATCCGCACTGAGTTCATGAACCAAATAAGCCCTGAAATCCGCATTGTCTTCCACGACCAACAGCTTTTTCTTCCCACCGGACGGCTCTTCGTCTTCTTCTCCGGCCGACAGGACGGAAGCTTCCACCGTCTCCTTGTCCTCCCCGTGCGGCACGGTGGCTTTTTCGTCGTGCAACAAGTCTGCCGGCAAAAGAACCGTAAAAGTGCTGCCCTCACCAGACCGGCTGTCCACCGTAATCTCTCCACCGTGCAAATCCACATAGCCCTTGACCAGATGCAAACCTATCCCGCTGCCCGGTTGGGTCTTGTGGCCGTCCTCCACTTGGTAGAAACGAGTAAATATACGCTCCTTGTCCCCTTCTTCCATGCCACACCCCGTATCCCGAACGGACACGGCTACATATTCACGCCCGTTGCGGACCGAACTTTCCACGCCTACGCCTATGCAACCGCCCGAGGGGGTAAACTTCACCGCATTGGAAAGCAGATTGTTCACCACCTTATAGACCTTATCATGGTCATAGTTCATATAAAAATGCTCCACCTTGCTTTCAAAAGTCAACGTGATACCTTTTTCTTTCACAAGTCCGCGGAAAGCCTCGACCGCATCCCGGACGAACACGACCATATCCCCCATGCTGACCGACAATCTCTCCCCACGCATCTCCAATTTCCGGAAATCCAACAACTGGTTCACCAACTGGAGCAGTTTTTCCGCATTACGGTAAATCACGGTCAGCCTCTGTTTCAAGTCCACGTCGCCCTGCTGTTTGATAAGTGTCCCGAGAGGTGTCAGGATCAGCGTGAGGGGCGTACGGAATTCATGACTTACATTCGTAAAAAAGCGCAGCTTCATCTCTTCCAGATGCTCCTGCTGCTTCCTGGCGTTTTCCCTGCGCTCCTCCATCATCTTTTCCTTTTCCCGGCGCACGTACATCCGTGAAAGCCAATAGACCATACCAATAGCTACAAGGACATACACCGCCATGGCATAATAGGTTTCCCAAAAAGGAGGATGCACGACAATGGACAGCCGGGCAGGTTCCTTGCTCCACACCTTGTCGCCATTGGCCGCATACACTTCAAACTCATACGTCCCGGGACGCAAGCCGGTATACACGGCACGTCCAAGGCTGGCGGCACGGGTCTCCGTCCATCCCTCTTCATAATTTTTCAACCTGTATTTATAATAAGTGTGGGACGGGTTGGCGTAATTCAACCCGGAAAATGCTATGGATATGAAATTCTCATCATAACGAAGTTCTATCTTGTCCGTACGGGTCATGGGGGCAGACAAAACGACATGTCCCTCATATTCTTCTCCCACCCGGACGGGTGTATTGAAAATACTAAGCCCTGTCAGGATGGGGCGGTTGGCAGCTTCTTCACACACCATGTGCCCGGGATTGAAATAATTAAACCCGTGTGCCCCTCCGAAATAAAGCATCCCGTTTTTCGCTTTCAGTGCGGCATGGTCATAAAACATCCCGCTTTGCAACCCGTCCGGCACACCGAATGCCACTACGGAAAAACGATACCCGCCTTTTCCCTCTTCACGGGGAATAATCTTACATATACCATTCTGGGTCGAAGCCCACACTACCCCGTCACAGTCCTCTAAAATGGAAGAAACCGTATTGTTCGGCAACCCTTCGGACATCGTGAGCAAATAAAGACGTTCCGTCTTTTTATCCCAAATCCGGATGCCGTCCTCCGTGGCAAACCATTGCAAACCGCGTGCGTCGGTCAGCAAGCCAAAATATTTTATGCCGGATTTATAGTATTTATCTTTACGTGTATCGGGAATCCGAACTTCGTCTTTTCCTGCGTCGTAATAAAACAAGCCGTTGTCCCCCAACGCGGCAAAACAATCTTTCCCTGTGGGACAAAGAGAAAGAATCAACTTAAAGTTCTTCAACTCCGGATGCCGTTCATGCAGCATAAACTCAATGGTTCCGTCCTCCGGGTCCAACAGCCCCACGCCGCCATTCACGCTGACCCAATAATTTCCATGGGAGTCTTCATACAATGCCCGCGACACATTCTGCGCCACGTCCTGCTCGGAATCGCCTTGGCTTCTTAAAAAATGCTTACATCCCCCCCCCCGCAAATTTGGTAAAAACCTTTTAAAAAAGTTCCCACCCACACATTTCCCTGACGGTCGCGGGAGAGCGACAAGACCAATTCATTGATTTCATCTTTAAAAACCTGTTCCACCTCATGGGTTTCCGGATGGAAACGAAACAGGCCTTTGCCACTCCCCACCAAGATTGTGCCATCTTCCTCCTCAAGGAAGCAGCGCACGGATTCGTTGGTGATGTAAGAACTTCCGGGGCATGTCTGTGCCAACTGGAATTTCTGCATGCCGGGGTGATGATAGCACAGCCCCTGAAATAACGTGCCGACCCAAAGCCCGCCGCGCGGATCTGCCATCACGGCATAAATGTCATTATGGAGCCTTCCGCCGTTCGTCAAGGCCATGTCCGGCATCTCGGACACAGAAAATGTCTTCCCGTCAATACGCCGCAGGCCACTCCGCGAAGTCCCGGCCCAAACATTCCCGTCACGATCCATGTCCATGCAAGTAAAGAAGTTGGATATGCCGGATATGCAGGCCACATCCTTCCACTCCCGGAGTGTACGGTTATAAAAACAAATGCCATTGTTGTACATCAGCCACAAGTTCCCCGCCGAATCGGGATGCAAATAAAGCCGGTCTGTATATCCATTGATAATCCCCTCGAAGCGTGAATCCTGAAAAAGGAACTCGGAAGAAGTATAATCCCAACAACGGATCAGGCCGCTATCATACACGATCCAACAGAAATTCTTATATTGGGCCAATTCCAACGGAACGCCGTAGCGGCGCGTGAACTCGCTGTCACCACGGTCTATCACTTTTTTCTCTTGTTTCCGGACATCATAAAAAAAGAACGTATTGTCCTCTGTCAGGAACCAATAATTTTTAGCATCGTCAATGAAAAGGTTCTTCAACCTCTTGTCGATTCCCATGCTTGCCAACTCCCCTTGAATATCATAATTGAAAGTGTTCGCCTTCAAGTCCAGAAGCAGCAAATAACGCAGTTCCTTCATCCACACACGATCCTGCCCGTCATAATACTCTTTCGGCGGACGGGAATATGTCCACACGTACTTCCGGTCTTTGTCGTATGGAAAATACTCAAACGATGCCCCATCGTAAATGTTCAATATCGAGGCCGTCCTTATCCCGACACGCCCGTCCGGGACCATGCTCAGGCCACGAATCTGATTGTCGGACAAACCGTCCGGCACATCTATCAAACGAAACTTATACTGTTCTACCGCCCTGCACGGAAGTGCAAGACAGATACAAGACACAAATGCCCAAAACATTCTTGACATGTTCTTCATAATCGTTCCACGTTCTTTATGTGACGTTATTTTTCGTTGGTATTAATATATGCAAATATACTTCAAAAAGAAAGTAAACCCTATCAAAAAAACAGAAAAAAAGAGCACGTATCAAAAAAACACGTGCCCTTGTTCCTTATACCCCACAGCTTTCATTCTATCGACAAACCATCAAAAACCACGCTGCCTGCGGCCTTGCCACCGCCAAAGCTACCTGCCACCCCGACATAAATTTCCCGGGGCATTTCCACCTCCTCGGAATGCACATAAAACCAGTTCACCCCATCTGTAGACTCATACGCATAAAAGACATTCCCCACCCGTGCCAACTTGAACCAGGCAGGTATCCAAGTATAAGTATTGCCTATGGCAAAACGCCTTTCACCACCGCTCTCCTTGCGGTATCCCATACGGGCAAACCTCCGCCCCCAATGGCCAAGCGTCATCGTCACGGCCGTGGCATCCCCCTTTAAGGCTGCCCTTAACATCAAGCCGCATTCTTCCGTATTCCCGTCCATCCTGTTGATACGGCACGACACGGCAAAGTCTCCTGCCACTTTCCGGTACAGGTATGGAGCATTGTCCGATAGCGCGTCCACGGCTGCCGAACGGCAAGACAGGCGATAGGTACCTCCCTGCACGCCGGCATAGTCTGCCCTGCCTTCCTCCACATGGCCTACCTCTGCATAAGTCCATCCGGACGGGCATCCTGTCACGGATACGGCTTTCACCCTCACACTCTCCGAAAAACGGCTCGTTCCGGCCTTGTTGACCGCCGCCACCCGATATTCATACGTCTTGCCTTCTTCGATACGGGAATCAATAAACCAATTGGTCACTTTCTCCTTGTATACCCCGACATCCCTGAAGTCATCCCGGCCTGCTTCCGAACGCTGTATCACATAACCGTTGGCGAAATACTCCGCAGAGGGTTCCCAATCCAGACGGATTTGCCCGATGGAGGCTTCTGCCCGCAATCCCGTGGGCACTGCCGGTACAGGCAAGATAGGATAGTTGGAAGGACGTAATGAAAAGGTCAACGACCCATATCCGAAATGGTCTTTGCTACCGTGTTCCGGACGCAAAAGCTCGGCCATCCTCTTGGAATAAGGTGCCGGTACGCCTTTCAACACTTCATAATGGTTGTATATCATCTCCCAAACCGGACGGTCCTCCAATTGGCCCAACCCGTTTACGGAAGGCCAACGGTTGTTCAGCCCTTGGCTGTTATTATAATAAGTGAAAGGGACACCGCGCATCTGGTTGTGACGTGCCACGTATTCGGCCCCGGCCAACAGGCGGTTGCTGTCGTAGGCAAACAAGTCATCTCCTTGGTTCCAGGCAATCTGGCAGAACGTAGCCAAGAAACCTACTCCCAGTTGGGCATGCTCTTGGTCTCGCCCGCTTTCCTGCCATTGCCCGAGCACCGTTCCATCTTCCATCCGGTGCAGATAAGGCACGGCATTTCGGATGCTTCCGTTCCCCAAGCCGTGCTTGAAATATTCAACCCCTTCCCGGTAAATGTCCGGACGGTCGCACAGCACTCCGATGGCAGCCAAAGCGACCATGTTGCAAGCATCCCAGTTTGTCCAACAATAGTCCACACGGCCGCCGCCATGGGTCCGGAGGAAATCCCGGCTCACGGGATACAAATATTCCACCATCATCTCCTTGAAACGTTCAAAGTCGGTTCTTTCCCATAACGGGCACACACGCAACACTTCCGCAGCCATGGCAAACTCCCCGATGGGGATGCCCAAAAGCCCTTGGTCTTGCCGCGCCTTCGGCACTTGGTTCACGGTATTCGCCCAGGCATTACAAATATTGATGGCACAACGGGCATACGCCTCATCACCGGAAATGTACCAACGGATGGCGTTCAGATAAGCCGCATGGGCTTCTATTGAAGCCTTCTGGCGGCTGTCGCCCATGTTGGCCATCGGGCGGGCCGCAAACGTCGATTGCGCCCAAGGATCCTTCTGTAACTCCGCCCAACCTTCTGCCCAAGGATGCTGCCCTTCGCCCACCATCACCTTCATACGCTCCAAATCGGCCAAGGTATGCAGACCGCCGGGATGCACAAACTTACGATGATCTGCCTTCTCATTAAACAAAAGCGTCCCGAAACCCGGTTGGTCACGGTCATACCCTTCCGGCCTGATTTGTCCGAGCACCTGTCCCGTGAAAGGCATAGGAAGCCCCATCCGGTTCACATAATGGTTGTAGGCTATGTCGAACACGTACATGTAGCGTCCGCGTGCCTTCGGCGACACTTCCTCCCAATCGCAGTACTTCCCGGTAATGTCCGTCCATCTCACGAAAGGAACATCGTAACCCAAGTTGTAACGCGCCACATATTCATATCCTTTCAACAGGCGGTTATCCTTAGCGGAATATAAATCATCCCCCTGTTGCCAAGCCAGTTCACATACCGTGGCCATTGCCCCGAGTCCCAACATGCAATGGCTTTGGTCGCGCCCGCTCTCCTGTAGTTGGCCGGTTTCCCCGTCGATATAATGGGCCAATGTGCCGTTGTCGTACCCGTCAAGGTAGAAAGCCCGTGCCTTCTCATACATTTTCCGGTCATCCAAATGGATGGCTGCCGCCATATAAGTCTTGGTCACGATAGCCCCCCAATTCCCGTTCGTATAAGGGTTACGCTTATAAAACGTTTCCAATACGGGGAGGAACACTTTCGTGAACATCCGCAAAGCACCTTCATAATCCTCCGCAGGCATCTTACGCCACGTATGCTTCAACGCTTCAAGTGCATAAATGATTTTAAAACCTTCCAAACCGGCTAGCAAAGGAGCGTCGTTCGTATCGGGTATGCGTTTCAGGGTGCGTGCATAGGCCGTCAATACTTCCGCCGCCTTACGGGCATGTGACTCATCGCCCGTGATACGCCACATCAGCGCATTCAAATAGGCCGCACTGAAGTCACGCTCCATTCTCGATTTGGTATAACCGAATTTACCGTCACGCGCTATGGTATCGAACGGGCCTTCCATTTTATAATCCGACTGTGCACACGGATGTTTTTCCAACAACAGATAGGAGGCATAAGCGTCGTCGTTTTTCTCTTTCACCAAACCACGGATTTGTTGCATCCGTTCTTCCGTATGCAACACACCGGGGTGCACGAAAGCTGCCGCAAGCACAGGGCACGACAGCAATAGGAATCCCAAGAACAGCCATAACCTGCCTATAACATTCTTCCAACTTTTCATGGTTTTACAATTTTTCATTTCAAAATACAGCCGACAAATATAGCGAATTTAAAAACACCATACGGCATCTCTACCTTACATTATTCGTCATTGCGCCCTCTGTGGACACAAACGTCACATCCTCCACGTGCGGCCCCACATATATACCCGCCATGTCACCGGTGTTATACCAAGCCGGTTTACCGGGCATGTCGTCCGTAATCAGCTGTCCGTTGATGCGCAGGTTCTCGAAACGCACGTTCCTGATTTTCCTCTCTTCGTCATATCCCTCGATAATAGACAACTCAGCCCGGTTTCCATCATAAGAGACATCTTTAAACGTGATATTTTCAATACCCCGTCCCGGTGCCGTACAATACTTCTTATTATAGAAAATACGCAAATTGACCAATGAGCCTTCACGGAAATTCTCCACGCGGATATTTTCAAAACGGACATCGCGGACCAGATTGTTGTCTCCGGCATTGATGGACATGCACCCCTGGTAATTCAACTGCTTCTCCCGATGGTCCAATATGTCGATATTGACGTAATTCAAATCCTCAAGCACTTCCGGATTCTTCGTGTCACCATGGATGCCTATGAATATGGGATGGGCCACATCTGCCCAAAGCGTGGAGTTTTGCATCGTGACATGCTTGCAGCCCCCCTTGAACCCCAAACGTGTGCCGTACACCGTCGTGCAATCGTCCGAATTTCGGCAGAACACCCCGTCGAACAATACATTATTACTGGCAAAGACATTCATCCCGTCTCCCCACCCGTAATAGCTGATAGCCTTCACATTGCGGATGGTCACTGCATCCGAGCCTCCCGTAGCGCACTGGGTAGTGGCAATGCCTTCCACCAGTACATTACGGGAGTTTGCTATACGGATGCCTCCTTTTACCTTATAATCTATAATACCACGTCCTATCAATTTCACATCTTGTACGCCCTCAATGAGCACACGCCCGTTCAGTACGGCACCACCGGCCAAGTAAACGGTCTGTCCGGATTCCACCTTCACCACACCATCCTTGGGCGTATGGTAACCCGGGCCGAAGTAGACCACATTACGGTCTTTTTTTCTTGGGACATCCACCTCCACCGGATTGGCGAACAGGTGCAGGTTATGAAAAATATCGCCGTTCACTTCCACCGACAAGTTGCACGGCCTGTCCAAAGTGAACATCAGCTCCTTTCCTTTCAACTGAAAAGGTATACCGTATGACAAAGGACGAATCCTTGCACTGTCCACCGCTCCTTTGTTATAAGTGACTTTCACCTCCACCTTTCCCGAGAAGTCGAAAGTCGCCATCGAAGCCTTCTCCACACAATGCTGCGTCCCCCTCACTTCATCCACGCAAACCAAATAAGAAGGTACGTTCCTCCATTCCCCATCTCCTTGACGCACTTGAACCATAAAATCATCATTCAACTCCGCTCCCTCCGGTGCAGCGTAAGTCACCAAAGAAGACGAGGCATAGCATGCAGCACTTCCCGTCATCACCATAAAGGCCACCAAAAGCCAATGTCTTATTTTCATTCCGTTTCCATTATTGATTTCCGGTTGCAAATATAGCCCAACCCCAACAAACAGGATGGGACAAATCGAAACAAAAAAGGGGCTTAAAATCTCCAATTCAGAGAAATTAAGCCCTTTTTTATCATGTCAACCTACCTTTATGGGAAAAACATGCCGGTTACCGGCCATGCCCTCCTTCCGGTTCCTCCCCAAAAAGCGGGCATTTCAATAACACCGTCCGACGAATCCTCCGCCAGCCCGCAACTTCACTTTCAGCACCTCTTTCTTCGACACCTCACGTTCTTCCCGTACCACGGAAGCAAGTTCTTTCCCATCATGCAGGAAAACCGCTTGTTTCTTCTTTTTCAGGAAATCCAACGGTATCTCAATCTCCCGTTCCTTGTCCCCGTTCATCACGCCTATCCACCACTCTTTCCCTTTCCGGTGGGCATAAGCCACGACCTCCCCCATTTCCGTACAGGGAAGTACAAGGGTCTCGTCCCACACCGTGGGCACAGCCTTGAGCAAATCCACGAAAGGACTTTCCAGATAATACGAATAATGGTCGGAGAAATGAGTAACCGGCGACAGGAATACTATGGCTTGGGCAAACTCGTGCGCCCAAGAGTATCCGCCTGTGGCCAACTCTTCCGGATTCAACGTCACCGGCGTGACATCAGCCGGCCCCGCCATCAAGCGCGTAAAGGGCAAAGCCACATAATGCGCCTGCGGGAGCACACGCCTGTAACGCCGGATTTGGTATTCATTTCCTCTCACCGCCTCACGCGTGATGTCATTGGGATAAGTCCTCGAAAGCCCCGTGGGCTTCACGCTGCCGTGGAAATTCAACAACAGTCCCAGTTCCGCACAATCCTGCATGCCTCCCATATACCATTGCATGATTTCCGCCGTAGCCGTCGGGATAAAATCAATCTTGATACCGGAGGCCCCGATGGCCTTCACCCGTTCCAGATAAGCCCTCCGCGACTTTGCATCGCGCATCTCGTTGGAATTGACCCAAACCAACGACTTCACACCGACACTCCGTCCGTAGTCAATCACTTCCTTTAGCAATTCCCATTGGTCCTTGCCATCCTTATGCCAATTTCTCCATCCGTCATCTATCAGGTAATATTCCCAGGAAAGTTCTGCAGCCGCATCGAACCAAGCCTTTTGGTCCTCATAGCGCGGGGCACCCACGCTCCACCATTGCCACAGGCACCGTCCGGGCTTTACCCACGAAAAGTCACGCCCCTCTTCCGGTGACGGGCACAAGTTCGTCAACAAGTCGGAATTCACCAAGCCGGTCAAATCGGATGCAATGATGGCACATCTCCAAGGAGAAACGTCCTTTCCTTTATATTTCCCGGCCAAGACTTTTTCCGACTCATCCGGCAGGCGCTTGATGTCCCATCCTTTTTCCGAGGAGGGAAAGCATGACTTGAAACCATTCCCCGAACGTGAAAAGGCCATGTCGGGAAAGTCTTCGCAATCTGCCTCCGTAAATGTCATATACCCTTCTGGCAATTCAACCGTAAGCGGGCCGCATACGTATTCGTTTTCCGGCATCTCATCCATCCGGGTGACATAAGCTTCCTTCTCATAACCTATGTCATAACCCGCCCACGCCACTTTCTTCACGCTCCGGGGCACATTCCAAGCTGTATGTTCCCGCTCTATGCGCCGGGCATTTTCAGGCAAGACGTAACGTACGGCCACACCGTCGTCATACACCCGAACCACAAGGCCGTAACGCACCCCATCGGCCGACAACGGCAACATGGCTTCCACCGCTTTGTCCGATGCCATGGCATGATGTCCGAACAGAGGGTATTCCGTCTTGAATTTCTCCACTTCGGGTTCTGCCGCCAACGACACATTCTGCCCAAGGTCCTTCCCGTCCACGACAAGCCCCAAGCGCGATGCCTCCAAGACCTCAACCTTGCCCTTCTTCACGGAGTAAACCAACCGGCCTCCGTCCGTATTCACATTAATTTCAATATTCTTGTCGGGACTGCATAAACGAAGCAAATTGTCCCCTTCGGCATAACAACCCCACGTGCAGGCACATAACAGCATGCAAGCCCTGCCCCACATTTTATTTACCATATCTTTTTTCACCTATTTAATAACCTCTACTTGATAACAGCCACAAAACCTCCACGCGGCAGGCAATCCACCGTCAAGGCTTCGTTTCCTTCCGGGACGGGCACGTTCTCTTCCACCACAAAGCCCTTGCCGTCGGCATTGTCCTTAAAGCAAGACACGTTCCGGCCTTTCCCAAGGTCAAGCCGACACAACGGCACTCCTATCTTTCGGACTTCTTCCGTACCGTTAATTCCGGCTATATACCATATATTCCCTTTACGACGTGCCATCACCACATATTCTCCGGGATAACCGGCCAACAACTTCGTATCGTCCCATGCCGCAGGCAAACCGGATAGCAAACTCCTCACCGCTTCCGGCAAGCCACGATATACTTCCGGACGGTCGGGCATGTGCTGTAAAGCCGACTCGAAAAGGACAGGAAGTGCCAGTTCGTGGGCATAGGTCGTGATGTGCGGGTTTTGGGAATCAGAGAAAGTACCGGGCGTGTAATCCATCGGACCTATCACATTGCGCGTAAAGGGCAACGTGGCATTATGGGCTGCAGCCCGTCCGGTCAACGTCCCGTTATTGTTGTACCATTCCGCACCATAAACCGCTTCCACCGACATCATGTGGGGATAAGTCCGCTGCCATCCCCTCGGTATGGCAGCCCCATGGAAATTCACCATCAGCTTATGCTTGGCCGCATCCTCCAACAAATCGATATAATAATCCATGGAAGACACGCTGTCGCCGGCAAAGAAATCCACCTTGACGCCATACACGCCCAATTCGTTCAACCATCCGAATTCCTTTTGGCGGTCTTCAGGCTTGTTCAGACGATACAAGGGTGTGGGCCCCAACCACTGCGTACTGGAATTGTACCACAACAAAGGCTTTACACCGCGTTCCTGCGCATACTTCACGGCAGCCTGCAAATCGCCGCCGTTCGACATCTGGTCCCATTCCCAATCAATCAGACTATAAGGCCATTTCATGTCGGCAGCAAGGTCGAAATAAGCTTTCAGTTTTTGGAAATCCCGCGTCCCATGGTTCTCTGCCCAATAAATCCATGAAGCCAAACCGGGCTTTATCCATGAGGTATCCTCCACCGTTGACGGGTCGGACACGTCGGTCACCAACGTAGACTCCACCACGTCCGACAACCGCCCTATGACCAACACCCTCCAAGGTGATTCCCATTCCTTGTCCATGGCCTGCTTTTCACTAAACAAACGCACGCGATAATGGTCGGCACTGTCGGTATTGCACAAGAAAGAACCGCAATGGCCGCGCCTGATATTGGCTTCCGTCACCAACATGAACACGGTGTCCCTTAATTGCACCAAACCGGGATACCCCCATTTGTCAGCCGAACCATTCTCGCCCCGGCCATCCGTGGACAAAGGATAAAAACCTTCATACCCCAAAGTGTATTGTTGCATCCAACGCTTCGCTCCCTTAGGCACATCGTATGCCGTATATTCGTCCACCACATACTCTTCCGGCGATACGGACTTTACCCCATACTTGAAAGCCACGCCTTCATTGTAGGCCCGGACGGTCACATCCAAGATGTTACCCTCTTCGTTCTCGAAAGAATAGACCTTTTCAGTCCCATGGTTCACACAATGGCTGCGTTTTCCTGTCGGCATCAGGTAATCGTCCTCTACCGGCTTGGCTTCCGTCACGCTTTTGAATTTCAGGTTCCCTGCATACTTTTGCAAGTTGGTCTCTATCCCCAAATCCACCAACGGCAACGCACGCGTCCCGTCATAAAACACCGATAGGGCCGCATCGCCATAATGCTCCTTGTCGAGTCCGGTCAACTCCACCAACACATGCTTGTCCGGGGAACGCACTTCCTGCATGTCCTCTATCGCACAGGAACAAAGTCCCGCAACAAGGCCTAAACACCATCCCCATTTCAAAACTCCAGTCTTCATTCTCTTCTATTTTTATGATTTCAAATTTTAATATACTCGCAACCATCGCCACCGTACAATTTTCAATAATTCCGTATCGTGGCATATACACCGTAAGACTCTTGGTCCACGTCGAACAAGGGACGGAGCCGGAACTCATTTACTCCGTTACGCAAGACAAACCGATTGGGTTCACCTTCCACGACCGAAAGCCCTTGAAGCACCTCGTCCTTGCTTCCCTTCAATATCACTTCGCTGCGGGTTTCAAAAGCCAACAGCATCGGGCCGTAGAACACGGCAAACATGTTCTCCTTGTCCGGCATGGACTGCAGGCGGAAAGCGTAACGGAAGTCCACACGCACCCGGTCTCCATCCTCCCAACGTCTGGAAAGCTTCAGGAAAGAAGAAGGCCGTACCGGCACGCCCTGTTTCTCACCGTTTACATGCACCTCTGTCCCTTCGGCCCAAGCAGGTATGAACAAGTTCAGGGCGAACCCCGCCGGACGACGCACCGAAACGGTAAAATCCGCCACCGGCTGCAGGGGAAATCCCCCTGTCTGTTCCAAAACCACCTTTTTGGATGCCCAATGCAATTTGGACGGCACATAAAGGTTCACGTACACATCCGAACCGTCATGGTAATAAATTCCGCTGTTCAATTCCGCAAAAGCCTCTATGCAAGACCCACTGCAACAGAAGAAATCATTCTCCTTCAAATATTTCTTATTGCGCGGCGAACCCAAAGGCAAATGGTAGACATACGCTCCGGTAGACCTGCTTTGCACGGGAAGCACCCCGTTGTAGAACATGTTCATATAGGCATCCGCATAACATGGGTCGCCTGTCCATCCGAACAGGTAAGCACTCAGCTTCTGCGTATTGTGCGTCACACAACTTTCGGCAATTTCGCGCGTCAAGGTGTTACACAAATGTCCGGGTTCCCCCCAATGTTCCGCTGTCAGCGAGGTCGGCGTGACGGCTACCGGTCGCGGACCGCTGCTCGTCCCGTTCACGTATGCATGCCCCCGTTGGAGGATGTCCCAAAAGTGCATGGCCGCCTTCTTGTATTTTTCTTCGCCCGTCACCTCGTAACGGCGGGCAAAGCCATTGACCAACACGATATGCGTATTGGCATGCAAGCCTGCCAGGATGTCCTCGTTCCGCACCAACGGCTCAAGGAACCAGGCCGGGTCGAAACAAGCAGCCAAGGCCAAATGTTTGGGATTGCCCGAAATGCCGTACAGTTCATAGAGCACCTCATTCATGGCTCCCGCCTCATTTTGCGGGTTCGCCTCCACGGTGTACATCATCCTCTCGATACGTTCCGGAGAAAGCTTCGACATCCGGCCTTCCACATAACCGGCCAAAGCCTCCACCATACCGTAAGCCTTCCGGTTGCCCGTTTTCACGTAAGCGTCCAACAAGCCCTGCAAAATCTTATGGAGCGTGTAATACGGTGCCCATACCCCCGTAAAGCGTGTTTCCAATGTCTCGAAGTCTTTTTCCGGAAAGGCACTCAAATAACCGTTCCCATGCGCTTGTTGGCATTTGTACAGCTCATCCACCATATACTCCAACCGTTGGGAAGCCCACCCGTCCCCATATCTCTCGGCCAATACCGACAATGCCGACAGGTAATGCCCCGTGAAATGCCCCCTCAGCCCGACACCGGGGGATTCCCATCCCTCCAATGGTTTTGCCAAAGACGGAAGCCCGGCCGTGACCCGGAAATTATGCAACAGCCTGTCGGCCTCGACAGACTGAAGGTAAGCCACATCCAAGTCTTCCCGCTGCTTGAACCAAGAAGCTTCCAGTTCCACATCTTTACCGGAAAAAGGACGCAATTCCACCACGGAAGGAGATTCTACTTTCCCGTTTCCCCACACTCCGGACTGGCACAGCCCGAAGCCGATAAGGACAGACAAAATACGTTTTTTCATGATACCTGAACCTCGTTATACTTTATTTCCTTTCACAACCGGCATTTCAACTCTTTCCCTTCGTAGCGCACAAGTTTGCCGTCCGTCCGTTCACCGAGGGCTTCCGTACCGTCAGCCACCACGACCCTGAAACGGCGTGTCTTTTCCATGCCTTCGAAGCCGCCCCGGCGCTCCCCGAACGTCAACACACGACGCTTGTCATTCCACTGCAATTCAATGGTCGAGAAACAGCCTTGTTCATAATCGTAATTGTCTCCTTCATCTTCATACAACACAAAACGGGCATCCCGTCCCGGATAAACCACGATGGTGAGTTCTTTCCCCGGCAATTCACCCGTATGCTGTACCACCGGCCCCATCGGCACGATGGAACCTTGGCGCACGAATAACGGAATCTTGTCGATGGGGGCATCGGCCGTGACTTCACGCCCTCCTTCATACTTCTTACCGGTCCAGAAATCCATCCAGTCCGCCCCCTCGGGCAAGTAAACGGTACGCGATTTCGCCACATCCTGCAACGTCACGGAACCTTTGTCGTAATACATCGGACGGGTCACGGGACAAACCAGAAAAGCCGGACCGAACATGAACTCATCCTTGATGTCGTGCACACGGGCATCTTCCGCAAAATCAAAAGCCAACAACCGGCTCATGGTATAATCCTCCTGCGTGACCTTTCCGGCCAAAGAATATATATAAGGTATCAGGCGGTAACGCAAACGAATCATGCGCAGGATGCTGTCATAAAAGGGTTCGCCCGGCTCGCCGAACCGCCAAATCTCGCGCGGAGTGTCCGTACCGTGGCTGCGGAACAAAGGCAGGAACGCCCCGTATTGCAGCATGCGTACATAATATTCCCGGTAACCCATATCGTCCACGCCCCGGTCGAAATCCCCGGCACGGAACCATTCGCGTCCACCTCGCGTGAAGAACGAACCGATGTCCACCGTCCAATAAGGACAGCCCGTGGCCATGAAATTCAGTCCCTGTGGTATCTGTTGGGAGAATGACTTCCACGAAGCATGGGTGTCGCCATTCCATGTAATGGTGGCATAACGCTGCTGGCCCGCATAACTGGAACGGGTCAGGTTCACCACACGTTTACGATCCGTCGTGGCACGTTGGTTTTCGTACAACCCTTTGGAATGGTACAAAGAAAAAAGGCAACTGCGTTCCGCACCCAACACAGCATCCAACAAGGCCAAATTGCCTTTCCAACGCTCCTCATGGCTGTCCCACCCGTATCCTTCCGGCATCGCTCTCCAGTCGGCATCCAAAGGTTCCGTACAGTCACACCACCATGCATCGAAACCGTTTCCGAAAAACTCCTCATTGGCATAATCCCAATAGCGCGCCCGAGCCAGAGGGTTGAAAGCGTCATACACGGAATGCCCCAACATGAAGCCACGCTCCGCGAAATCCTTCGTCTGTGGGCAATTCGTCGGATTGGGCCAGATGGAAACCATAAGCTTGGCATCCAAGGCATGCAACGAATCGGCCAAATGGCGCGGGTCAGGATAAAAACGGCGGTCCATCTTCATGTACCCCCATCCCTGAGGCCAATAGTTCCAATCCTGCACGATGACATCCATTGGCACCTGACGCCTGCGGTATTCCTCCGCTACATCCACCAGTTCCTCCGAACTCCGGTACCTTTCCTTGGATTGGATATACCCGAACATGTAACGGGGGAACATGGGAGACTTCCCGGTCAGATAACGGTATTGCGCCACGACCTTGTCCATCGTGCACCCTTTCATGAAATAATAATCCACCTCATTGGCCGCCTCCAATTCCACGAAGCTTCCTTCAGGAGCGTCCTTGTACACCATGCCGCATCCCGCATCGAAAAGCAGGCCGTAACCGGCCGTGGAATTCAAGACCGGCACCATCTCCTTCAGGTTGTGCTGGCACAGGTACATCGTTTTCCCACGCAGGTCCAAGTAGTCTTCCATGTGGCATCCCAAACCATAGAGGGCTTCCCCCTGCGCCCACTGGAAATGGTTGCGGAACTTCCAACTCCTCCCCACCGTATCGCGCCGAAGTACGTCCATCACTTCCTTTTCCCCGTCTGCCGTCTTCACGATACGTTTGCTCTGCGGGTCATACACAACATTTTCCCGATAGGTCTGTTCGGCCTCACGCGGCCGTTGGGGATTTTCCGCCAACAAAGTACGTCCAGTACGCCTATCCTTATACGTCAAGGCATACGAGCCAAGGTCTACCCATACTTCAAGGCTGTCCGAGCGCAAAGAAAGCCTGCCGTTCTCGCGTTGTAGCCGGAAAGGAACTTTTTCTTCCTCGCGCCCCGTGCACACGATGGTGCCGTTGCCCAAAAAGGCAGGCTCGCACGTGTAGCGGACCCGCACGATGTCCGGACGGACAAATTCCACCCTCATGCGCCCTTCCGGAGTCTGGAAATGCACACCGTTGCGTTGGACTGCATAGCCCTCCCCCTCTGCCATTACCGGGAAATGGCACATCAAAGCCATGCAGGCCACAAAGACTCCCTTGCAGGAAACGGAATAACGGAATTTACTCCTTTTACCTTGATTTATTTCCTTAAAATCCATATTTGTTTGTTTTTCTAACCACAACGCAAAGTTAAGGCATATCCTTTAATCATTATAGGACAAAAACATACAAATAATAGGATTTAAAAGCACATTTCAAGCCCTAAGCAAGGCGACGGGGCATCTTCCGCAGGATCCTCGGGAACTGCCATGCAAATATCAGCGTGCAGCACACGGCGGCAGTGGCATCGGATATGCCCTCGGCCGCGAACACCCCCATCATGCCCATGCCGCGTGGCAAAAGCAAAGCCAAAGGCACCAGGAGGATGACCTTACGGAGCAAGGCGATGAACACGGACACCTTGGCCTGCCCGAGTGCCACGAACATGTTCTGGCAAGCCCGTTGCAGCCCGAAAATGGTCATTCCGGCCAAAAACACGGGCTGCGTCTGTTCCACGGCTGCAATAAGCTTCCCGTCGGACGTGAAAGCGGAAGCCACCAACCCGGGAAAAAGTATCATGAAGAGCACCAACAACAAATTGAACGTAAACATGACTTGGAGCACAATCCGGAAACAGTCCTTCACGCGTTGGCCGTTCCCATGCCCGTAATTGTAACTCACAATGGGGATGAAGCCTTGCGAGAAACCTGTCAGCGGCACGCTGACGGCCAGCATCGCACTCTGCATGATGGCCAACGCGCTGATATAGATGTCTCCATAGGTCTTCAGGCTGCTATTCAGCACGAAGCCCACAAGGCTCTCCGTACTGGCCATGATGAACGGTGAAACGCCCAAGGCAAGCGTGGACAAGACCACCTTACGGTCGGGACGCATATACCTGCGTTCCAGCCTCAAAGTGGCTTTCCGCGAAGTCAGGAAACGCACCACCCACAAGGCACTGCATGCCTGCGAGATAATAGTAGCCAAAGCTGCCCCTTTCACACCCATGCCGAACACAAAAATAAACAACGGGTCGAGACCGATGTTCAGCAACGCACCGATAATGACCGAGCACATGGCAATGCCGGGCCGCCCCTGGGTGTTGATGAAAGTGTTCAGCCCCACCGAGACCTCGACGAACAATGTACCCAACAGATACACCGAGAGATAATCCGTCGCATACCCTATCGTATGTTCCGAAGCCCCGATGGCCATCAACATGGGTTCCATGAAAAGGTAGGCCGTGGCAGAAGTCAGCACCGTGAACAGCAGCAACAATACCAGTCCGTTCCCCAGGATTTTACCGGCACGCACGCGGTCGCCCTGCCCCAAGGCAATGGCCGCCAACGGAGCACCTCCGGCTCCGACAATGGAAGAAAAGGCCGAAATCAGGATTATCACGGAACTGGTCACGCCGATACCGGCCAACGCATCCGTCCCGATACCGGGAATATGGCCGATATAAATGCGGTCTACGATGCTATACAACAAGTTCACGATTTGGGCAGCCACAGCCGGGAGGGCCATACGGAACACCAAAGGCAGCATGCGATCCGTGCCCAACCGCTCTTCATACAGGTTATTCATGCGTCTTCTCTCTTATAAATTCGTGCAAAGTTACAAATTTCACACAGACTGACAGAATGACAGAGCAAAGTTCATATTGACTTTTTGTATTTTCCACATCCGCGAGATTCGGATATTCCGCCCCGAATCCGGTCGGGACGGAAAATAACGCAGCCATACGAATTTCCGCCAAGCCCAAAAGTCAGGGACAGAGGCTTATTCCTTCCTTTCCGGCACAAGCCCATTCATTTTCTCCGTATGTTCCTCGCTTTCAAGGTCAAGAAAAACCGTTCCGGCTTACATTCTGCCACATCCGACATGACCATAAAAACTTTCCAAATAAATCTCCCGTCCTCGTCCCAAGCCGGCCTTCAGCCCTCTCAAAGCCGGTTCCAGTACCGGAAAAGAGCCTCTGTTCCCGTGACATGCGGACAAAACGGAAAAGACATGCCCGTATAAAAAAATCAATCTCTTGAGACTGATTTTTCATCATGCTGTAATCCGTTTGCCGTTATGCAGTGTTTATGCAGGAAAACACTTTAAATCCGCATATTTATACAGATTGTTTTCATGGATTTGCCATGAACGTCTTTTTCTGATGTCAGAAAAAAAAGGCATGAAAAGACTTTCTGAAAGCGAAAAACAACGTTTCATACCAAAATGTCCCTGATTTCGGTAAAAAATGGCCTATACTTTCCCCTGATAAAGTTCTAACTTTGACGCATGAAGACCAAACCCTTGAAATGTACAATGATAAAGAACATTTATACCCTGCTATATGGAGGGTTAATTTTTGCTTGCGCGTTCCCCTCCATGAACATGTTCTACGACCGGTGGAACACTCCAAAATGGCTATGCACCCTCTTCTTGACAGGATTGCTTGCCGTATGCACCGCCATACTTGGACATAACCGGAAAAAGACAAGCGACTTCTCCCATTTCTCCGTATGGTGCGAAACCGCTACCATGATTGTCACGTTGGAATGCCTTTACGCCCTCATATTCCTGTTCAAAAACCCGACGACATGGCGGATTGGAATAGCCGGAACGTTTGACAACCCCGCCGGACTGGCATTTTTCCTATGCGCCCTCCTGCCCTTCATCTCAGGCATGGCTTTACGCTTCCCAAAAGATAATGGCAAAAGAAACATATACATAACAGTCGCCTTACTCGCAGGGACAACCGTCGTGCTCACCCACTCGCGCACCGGCATACTGTGCCTCGTGGCATATATCCTTATGGCTCTAAAAGATTATGGCAAGATTTCCATACGCCCGACATGGAAAACCATCATCCCGGCCATTGCCCTCACAGGCTTCTCCATCTTGTTTTTCAAACCGGAATCCACCTCTGGACGAATGTTCATACTGGAACAGACATGGGAGCTTATCTGTAAAAGACCTTGGAGCGGATATGGCACAGGAGGCTTCGACCGAGAATACATGAATCAGCAAGCGGAGTTCTTCAAACAGCATCCCGAAAGCCCGGCAACGATGCTGGCCGACGAGACGGGACACCCATTGAATGAATTCGCCTACCTATGGGTGGAACATGGCATCGGTGCCCCCTTGGTTTTACTCCTTTCATGGGCAGGGTTATGGCATGTCCTACGAAAAAGAAAAGACATATCCTCACAAATAGGCTCTTACACGCTCATTCCCCTATTGTTGTTCGCCTTGTTTTCCTACCCGTTCAAATATCCTTTGGCCTGGATTGCCGTAGGATGGTGCGTAAGCATAGCCGGAAAGACCTATTTCAAAGCTTTTTCCCGTCGAAAAAGCCTGAGGGCTTTGGCCACCTTTTGTCTTGCTTCCATCGGAATAGGCATAGGAACATACCTCGCCCATGCACTTCCGCAAGAAAAAGAATGGGGACATGTCGCCCGAGAAGCCCTCAAAGGGAAGGGACGAGAAATGATGCCCCGGTACGCACGCCTGTACCCACATTTCTCTCATAATCCGGAATTCCTATATAATTATACGGCTGAACTATTTCAAGCCGGACAAACGGAGAAAGCATGGCATACAGCACAAGTCTGCCGGAAACAATGGAGCAAGTACAATTTGGAACTACTAACCGGAGACATTTGCCGGGAACTCCGAAAGTATGAGGAAGCCGTCTGCCACTACCGACAAGCGGCTTACATGTGCCCCGTAAGGTTTGCTCCGTTGGAAGGCTTATATTATGCCTACCGGAACATCGGGGACACCATCCGTACCGACTCCATTGCACAATTCATACAACAAAAAAAAGTAAAAATCCCCTCATACGACGTTGAAAGGATAAAGAAGGAAATCAAGCCCAAAAACGAACTGATGTTTCAAAATGACCCATGATTGGTTACGAATCATCCCATTTATTCTTCTAAATATTTCCTTTCTTTGCCCAAAGGAACATGAATTTCACAAAAAATGATGAAGAAGCTATTGCATTTTTTCATTCTTCTATGTATGACTACAGGGATTGCAAGCTCCTGCAAAGAATCCGGACTTGACCGTTCCCTGTCACAGGCCGGAAACAACCGTAAGGAACTGGAAGCCGTCCTGCGGCATTACCGGAACGCCCCACTAAAACTTCAGGCCGCCCGTTTCTTGATTGAGAACATGGATGCCCATTATGGTTTCGGCGGCGAAGCCGTGGAAGAATACTACCATGCCATGGACAGCATATTCCGCCACGGGAAAGGTGACCGAACCTATTGGAACCGCCAGTACGATTCCATCCTCGCACAAGTAGGGACAGGCTTGGACAGTTGCATGTCCGTCCCCCTCTTCGACATTGAACATATCAAAGCCGATTTCCTGATAGCGCATATAGACAGCGCTTTTGCCGTGTGGAACCGGAACTGGAACCGGCAATACAGTTTCGACATGTTCCTACGTTATGTCCTGCCTTACCGGATAGGGCATGAAGGGTTGAGCTTGTGGAGGGGAGAATACCCTTTACCCCAAGAAGAGGAAGAAGATTATAATCGGAACACTTTCAATACCAATTTTGTCTACGGAGTAGCCCACGCCACATTCCTCGGGATGCAACCTTGGATTTATTATGCAAACAGGGAATTACCAGACTTTCCTCTCGGACAGCTCAAACATATCAAAGCGGCTATATGCCGGGAATACGCCCATCTGAACGTCGCCTCATTCCGCGCACAAGGTATTCCTGCCACTGTCGATTTCACTCCGCAATGGGGGAATCGCGCCATGGGGCATGAATGGTGCGTGTTTTTTATTAATAATGAAACAGCTATTCCTTTTGAAATGGGACAACCCGTAGGATGCCATTTCATGAAACGCAAAGAAGACCGCCTCCCAAAAGTTTTCAGGGAAACTTTCGAGATACAGACCAATTCCCTGTTCATGCAAAATAAAGGCAAAGAATCTCTACCTCGTATATTCAATACCCCTTATCTTATTGATGTGACAAATCAGTACATCGAAACTTCAGACGTAGAAGTCGACCTGTACCCTATGGAAACGAACCCAAGCAGTGGTTACGCTTATTTGGCCGTATTCGACAACCAAACGTGGAAAATCGTGCATTGGGCTAAGATTTCAAGAGGGAAAGCATTATTTACCGACATGGGACGGGATATTGTTTACCTGCCAGTATATTACATGGAAGACAAAATCATCCCGGCCGGAGATGCTTTTCTTATAAACGCACAAGGGGAAAAAGAAATATTAAAGCCGGATACCGCGAAAACCAACACGATAAAAGTTAAAAGAAAATACAGGGATATAAAAGCCAACAACTTTCTCCGAGACATAGCCGGAGGAAAGTTCCAAGTAGCTAACCGGAAAGATTTCAGTGATTCGGTTACACTATATATCATTCCCCGTTTGAACGACAACTGTTTTCAAGACATCAGGCCACAAGAAAAAGGCAAATATAAATATTTTCGCTATTTACCTCCTAATGGTTCAAGAGGAAACATGGCTGAATTATATACTTTCGATGAAAAAGGGGATACGCTGCATCCTATCCATTTCATGGGCAACAGTCTCTCATTACCGGAACATGACATGAAAACCTTGGCAGACGGGGATGTCCTTACTTATTATGAAGCAGAAAACGCAGAAAACATTTGGTATGGATGGGAATACTCCCACCCGATTAACCTCTCTCGTATAATATTCCTCCCTCGCAATGATGACAACTTTATCCGTGAGGGAGAAACTTATGAACTATTCTATTGGAATCATAACGGTTGGTTTTCATTGGGAAAACAAAAAGGTAATTTCGAATCGGAATTGGCCTTTTCCAATGCCCCACTCCATGCTTTATTTTGGCTACACAACCATGATAAAGGTACGGAAGAACGAATATTCACGTATGAAAACGAGAGACAAATATGGAGATAATGAACAATATTATTAACTTTAACACTTGAACCCATGCAATAATCCAACGACAACAAGCAGACCCGGCCCCGGGACGAGACCGACTGCACAACGAACAAAAAGAATTATAAATTCTAAAATTCAAGAAAATGAAAAGAAACGTATTTATAAAAGCGACCTGCATGGTAGCCGTGCTTGGCGCAATGGTTCTCTGGAGTTGCTCGCAAGACGAGGAAATCGAAGAACAAATGGAATGGAGCAAAAAGGCCGTGAAGAAGAGTTTGGCAAGAAGTGGGCCAACATATAATGAAATTTACTATTTCGTTACGTTCTTTCAGTTCTACCCTGGTGTATCAGGTGCAGAACAAGTTGATGCTTCTTATTATGTTTCTCTCACCATAGAGAGTGACACGAGTTGGGTAAAGCCGATTTACACTTATAAAAGTTCATTCAAAGATGCCCCATTTAACCCACCACTCTTCAATGAACAAGTGAATGTATCAGGCATGGAATATAATGGATATCATACCGTAACATTTACATTGTCTGCTGATTGCAGATTTAATCAGGAGATTTGTACAGACAAAAAAACATTCACTACGATCATACCACCGTGGTTATTTTAAAGCCTATTTCACAAATGTTCATCACCAAGCGAGTTATCCCACTATGGGATATTCTCGCTTTCATTAAACTAATACACAAAATGCATATCAGATCTTTATTAATTTTGCCAATCTCACTCTTATGTAATATAGGATATACACAAACATTAAATACAATTAGCACCCTCGCCGCCCGCGTGGAACGCTTCGGAACCGGCCTACCGCAGGAAAAAGTGCACCTCCATATCGACAACACCTGTTACTTCGTGGGAGATACCGTCTGGTATAAAGCATACGTCACACGGAGCGACAAGGGGTGGCTCACCGACCTGAGCAAAATCATGTACGTGGAACTCCTCACGCCGGACGGATACCTCGTGGAACGGCAACAGCTGAAGATGGAGGACGGAACAGCACACGGGGCATTTACCCTGACAGACTCGCTCTATGCAGGATACTATGAGCTGAGGGCATACACCCGGTGGATGCTCAACTTCGGACGATACGAGCACCCGCATTCAAAATACACCGAGGACATGTTCTACAACGAACAGATGGCCAAGGACTTCTTCCGGGACTATGACAAACTGTATTCCCGCGTGTTCCCCGTGTTCGACAAGCCCAAGGAAGACGGACATTATACCAAGGACATGACTGTGCGCCCCATGAGAAGGTACTACAAGGCACGAAAGGGAAAGCCCGAAATAGACCTGCGGTTCTATCCCGAAGGAGGACACCTGATTGCAGGGACAAACGGGAGGGTAGCCTTTGAAATCAACGACGAGGAAGGAAAGCATTTGGAAGCCGAACTCTCCATCATGGATTCCCGTGGAAAGGAAATCACCCGGACACGGACATTGAACCGAGGGCGGGGCGTGTTCACCCTAACAGACATGAAACCGAACGAAGAATACAAAGCCAGACTGCATTACCAAGGTTACGACTATGAAGTGAAGTTACCGAAAGTGGAAAAGGAAGGATACGCCTTGCATGTGGAAAGGAAAGACAGCGTACTGAGGATGATTATACAAGGAGCCACCGAAAACAAGGAGGAATTGGGGATACAGATACAATGCAATGGCGTAAGCAAGGCCGTCAGGAAACTCCCGCCCAACGCCACGGGAAAGGACACCATAGACATATATTGGGCTTCGCTCCCCACGGGTGTGAACCAAATCACGCTCTTTAACGCAGAAGGACGGATTTATGCCGACCGCCTCTTTTTCGTGAATCATCACGACTATGACCAACCGCTCATCAACGTAGAAGGCATAAAACAGGAATATGCCCCGTTCGAACCTATCGAACTGAGGATGAAGTTACTCCGGCACCATGACGCAGACGTTTCCCTCACCGTACGAGACTATGCCACGGACGAAACGACTTACGACAACGGCACGATGCTCACCGAAATGCTGTTGGCTAGCGAGATTAAAGGGTTCGTGGAAAACCCCGGATGGTATTTCGAGGCAGACGACAGCCTGCATCGGCAAGCACTCGACCTGCTCATGATGGTACAGGGATGGAGAAGGCATGACTGGAAAATGATGGCCGGAGCGGAAAAAACGCAGTTCGAGTTCCTGCCGGAGAAGATTCAGACACTCAGCGGAAGCGTGCACCAAACCAATTCGCTCTTGGAGGAAACGAACTACGGTGAACCTGTGTACATACCCGCCATAGCTAACACGGCAGCAATTTATACCACGGCACAAGACTATAGTAAAAAAGGGGGGATAGACCCCGCCCTCGCCAAAGTCCTGACCCTACAAGACCTCTATGGCCCGCTCATTAAAAAGATGAAAAAGGAGGTGAACGTGTCCGCCTCGTTCATACAAGACCGCGACATCGTGGATGTATCCCAAACCACACAAAACGGAAAGTTCTACATGCCTTCGGCTGTCGTCAACGACAACTACGTCTTATTCCTAAGCGCTTCGGACAGTACAAAAAGCGAGAAATATAAAAGAAGAATAAAAAGGAAAGGATTCATGGACGAACAAGCCTACCCGGAGTTCTACGTCAAACTCGACCCATTCTTTCCTGTGTTTCCCAAACCATACAGTTACTATCAGGATGCTGCTTTCGAGGAAAAATTTACCTTGCAGGATTCCGCAAGCCGGGAAAGCTTCACCGAACGGAAACTGAATACTGTCACCGTAAGGAGCAAACGGGGAGGATTGAGAAGATTAGACCACAGCAAGCCGGCCTTGGTCGTGGATGCTTACGAAGCCTTCAACCTTGCAGCCGACTACGGGCTGAACTGCGGCATGCACGACTGGAGGACATTCTCGAGGCAAGTGGCCACGGCATTTTTCGGAGACATGGGCATGGACAGGCATTTCTATCTGCAAGAACAATACGATGGAAAGATATTAGATTTTATGCCTGAACAAAAGAGGGAGTCCGAAGCGGGCATGTCCATGTCCAACGCACAAATGAAAAAGTACCACCGCCTCCGCCATCTGGACAAGCTGTACATCTATACCGATTACGTCCCACGAGAACAAGGAAGCTGGAAATACAGCCAGGCCAACCAACCGGAGGTGGTCATAGACTACCGGCTTCTGCCCAACGACGGGGTACGTCCCACCTACCGGGACAGACGGTATGCCACAAAAGGATACTCCGTCTGTACGGAGTTCTACAGTCCCGATTACAGCAAGAAGCCGATGCTCGATACCAAAGACTACCGACGCACGCTTTACTGGACACCCAAGGTGAAATTCAACAATAAGGGAGAAGCCGTCATCCGACTATATAATAATAGTAAAAAGACGGTGATAGCCGTGGAGGCCGAAGGCATTACAACCGACGGAAAACCCGTTGTGTGGAAATCGGAAACAGATAATACATACTCACGTTGATTTGTCCCATCATTTGGAAAAAAATGTCCCATACACTTCCAAAATAAGTCCATACCTTTGCAGCGGAAACATGAAAGAGTCAGTGAATAACAGATATTTAAAAATATGAAGAAAGTCATGATTAGAAAGAAAACGGTAAGCATCATGTGGATGATGTTTGTATTCATACTCACAGGGCAAACCATCTGTGCAAAGCCCAAAAACATAACGGTTCACCCATACGCACCGTTTCTCATTCCAGAAACAGGCCCTGGCGGGGAAGCTTATCCTTCGCATGTAAGAAACGATGTAGTATCTGCACGCTTTAATGTAAAAGTGGCAGATATCAAAGTTGCTGCAATCCGCTATGACAATACTGGTTTTGGCAATCAAGGACACAACATGGATGTCGCCCGTTTCGCCTCAAACAGCCAGACTCCCGAAATCGAAGTCAATGTGAAAGGAGACAATGAAATCAACAGCGTAACCATCCACCCCGTACGCTTCTACCCGCAAGAAAAGCTGAAAATCAGCCCTGACAAAAGGAGTGTCACATTCGAAATGGCCAAAGAACTACCCTACGCCATAGTCATCATCAACGGTAATGACCCACAGGACGCTTCTACTTCCAATCCGCAACTTACGTTGATAAACGATCCTTTGGAAGACTTGACCGAACACCCTTTGCCGACAGCTCCCAACGTTCTTGATTTTAAGAAGTTCGCAGAGAACTATTTAAAGGAAAACCCTATTACGGAGACATCCGGACAAGTATGCCGGCCTGCGGGAAGCATCACGGACGCTAGCCTGAATGACGGGAGAATGTTCACGTGGAATTACGAAAAGGGGGTGTTCGTCCCCTATACAGACCGGATTGTCGCGTTTCCGAATATGAGAAAAAGAAGCCGGAATGACGTTTCGGATGCCCTGCAAGCGGCATTGGAAGTAATCAAGAACACACCGGAACTCAACACGCTATACATTCCGGCCGGAACTTACCTATGGTCAGGACTGCGCATCATCAACTGGAACGGCGACCGTAAAAACGGAGGAAAACCCCTTTTCGTTTACACTGATGAAAATGCGCTTATGATCAACCGTTTGAAAGAATGCCGGGAATCTAATGAGCCTGCCATTTACATCGCCAATTCCTCTTATGTGACCATTTCCGGCCGTGGCATGCACGACGGGCAAGGCTGCTTTACTTTCGCCATGGACAGGAAAGATGCACGGAACACTCCCCACCAAGGAGGTGCAGTCATAAAGAAATCAAACCATATCACATTTAATGATACATATATACGTGACAGCCAACAATGGAATTGGGAAACACATGATGCCACGGACATCGAGCTGAACAACATCAAAGGATTGTCGCCTTATAACCACGGGTGGATAGACGGACTCAACCTGTCAAGCGGAAAGAACATCACGGTCAACGGTTCCATTACGTTGGGAAATGACGATACATTCGCAACCGGCCATTATAACCCCTCGAACGAATTCCCAATACGTACCTATCGGGAAACCCCTTCCGTCAATCTCGTGAACACAAACGAGAATCCGGCAGAAATACGCCACACGTTTGCTGCAGCAGGTGTTTACAACAAAGACCGGATGAAATGGAGCCGCGACGGCGGATCGGAAAATATCCGTGTCCACAATGCCATCGGATGGACACGCACAGCCCATTGCATACGTATCGGAGGAAACGTCCTGGTTGGCAAACCTCAGAACAATTCAAGCGAAAAAAACATAAAAGGTTATTACTTTGATAATTTCCATTCCATCGCAGGAAGAAAAGCGGGCGGAAACATCAGAATCCAATTCTACGACAAAACCGATTTGCCGGCGAAAGGCGAACTGGTAATCAAGAACTGCTCTTTCTGGACGGCTTCAAAGGCATGGGCTTTAATCCCGGCCTCTAAAGACAACCACACATCAATACGTAAAGTGGTGTTGCAGAATCTTTATTTCGCAAAACCCATAACGGAACCTTCTGCCATCTTCTCTGACATCGAAGAACTGACGATAAAGCAACTGCATATCGGAGGACGGAAGATTGACCAGTACGATTTGTCCGGCATTCCCCAAAAATTAGAGAATGTCACTCACTTCAAAAACGATTTCAAGAACTAAAAAAGGAACAAAGCCCAATGGAAGGCATGGAAGTTAGGCGCAACTCCCACCCCAGAGTTTTTGCAAAAACCAAGGAAAGGGTATACAGATTCTCGAACTCATTGGGAATTCTGACCTTTAAAAAGGTATCCGGAGAACATCGCATCACTCCGTAATCTCTATCTGATTACCTTCCGGTCCTAACACGCAACTCTCATAAAAACCATCGCCTGTAAAACGCGGCCCACTTAACACGGCATATCCTTGAACCTGCAGAGAGGAAGTCAACCTATCCACTTGTGCCTTACTCCCTACACTGAATGCCAAATGGATATATCCAATCTGGCAAAGTTCTTTTGTCCCCTCCGTCATATCCGGACGAGACATGATTTCTAACCTGGCTCCATCCTCGAAAGAAAGGAAATAACTCTTCAAGCCTGTCCGGGGATTATGGTACATTTCATTAGAAACGGCATCGAAAAAACGCACAAAGAAATCCTTTACCGCCTCCAAATCCCTCACATACATAGCCACATGATTGATCTTCATTTCTTCACAAAACCTATCTTTAGGTTCAACTTCAAATAGTAGGCACGGTTTTCACGCTCCAAATAACCGTACTTGTCCTTTTCCGGATGCCCTTTCTCCAAACGGGTATGCGTGAACAGGAAATCGGCAAAGACCTGACGCTCCGTCTTACGATAGGCCACCATACGTCCCTCCGCATCCACCATCACGAATCCCGCCACAGCCGAATCCGTACCGTCATACTGCTTGGCCGGACGCAAGCCCAAAGCCACGGCCAAAAGGAACTCTTTCATCTTATGACGATAATACCCGTGCTTGCGGATCAATTCCTCCTTTATTTTCAGCGGGTTCCGGTCTTCTATAAGTGCCGTCAGTTCGTCCACCCGGCTTATGTTGTCCAAATGCATCAAACGCACCATCTCGGCCAACACACGGGAGAAGTTGAGGTCTATCAAGCAAAGGTTACTGCGGAACACTTTATCGGCCACGTCATTATATTTCAACACACCGCCCATGCTCTCGATGTAAAGCATACGGCGCGCCACCTCGTTCGGATTGTCCGGGTCTTCCGTATAATTGATTTTGTTGACCGCCGGTTGGGAAAAACGAATGCCTCCCTGCTCGAATTTCAGATTGGCCGTCCGCCCACCGTCCAACAAGGGCATCATGGCGCAAAGACGGGAATAGATGCGGAATCCCACGGGCGGGAAACTGTCATCATGAAAAGTAATGTAGAAATCGGTACGGTCGTCTGTCCGGGCTTCCATATCATAAATCTTCAGTGCGTCGAGGAAACCTTCTACCCCTTCGGGTGCCTCCACCTCTTCGTTCCGATCCCGTTTCAGCGCATCGAGAATCATGGATGCCACTGTGCCGAAGTCTTCACGCGGAAAACGTTCGTCCATCTGTTCCCCTTCTACATGGATGTCGGTCTCTTCCATCGTATAACGACGCTCTCCGTCATGCTCCTGCCGCGTCACCCGAAAAATAGGCAACACACGGCCGGAAGGTAGCCCCTCCTCGTTACCCAAGACTACCTCCCCCTGAGCCAACAAGTTGAAAAACACATATAATTCGTTCCATTCCCTACGCGTAGCTGTCAACATATCCATTTCATTTTAAAATACAGGCAAAAGTAATAAATAATATGGGATTTTCCCCTACCTTTGCAGACAAAAACAACGCTTACAATGATAACTCTGAAAGAACTATACCGTATCGGCTACGGACCGTCGAGCAGTCATACCATGGCTCCGCGCAAAGCCGCCACCCTCTTTTTGGAACGTAACTCGAAGGCCATACGTTTCGAAGTAACCCTTTACGGCAGTCTGGCCGCTACGGGAAAAGGACACATGACGGACAAAGCGATTCTCGACGTATTGGACGAACCACGGACTACTATCACCTGGAAGCCGAAAACTTTCCTTCCCTACCATCCGAACGGTATGAAGTTCCAAGGATTCGACCCAGAAGGGCACATCACGGAAGATTGGACCGTGTTCAGCATCGGTGGAGGAGCACTGGGTGAAGAGGGAAAACAAAACCTGACGTTTGAAGAAATATACCCGATGAACTCTGCCACAGAAATCCTGGCCTGGTGCATGCACAGCGGAAAAAGTTATTGGGAATACGTGGAGGAATGCGAGGGAAAAGACATCTGGGATTATCTGGAAGAAGTGTGGAACACCATGCAACAGGCCGTACGGAACGGACTGGAACACGAAGGCGTGTTGCCCGGCCCATTGGGATTGAGAAGGAAGGCTACGTCTTATTATGTCCGTGCCGACGGCTACCAACATTCCATGCGTACCCGCGGACTGCTTTTCGCATACGCCCTTGCCGTGAGCGAAGAGAATGCCGGAGGCGGAAAAATAGTCACAGCCCCCACCTGCGGCTCGTGCGGAGTGCTGCCGTCTGTGTTATACCACCTCTCCGTATCTCGGCACATCAGCGACCAACGTATCCTCAAGGCTTTGGCCACGGCCGGCCTGTTTGGCAACATCGTAAAAAACAATGCTTCCATATCGGGTGCCGAAGTAGGATGTCAGGGCGAAGTGGGCGTAGCTTGTGCCATGGCGGCTGCGGCCGCAGCCCTGTTGTTCGGAGGCACACCGGCACAAATCGAATATGCAGCCGAAATGGGATTGGAACACCATTTGGGACTGACCTGCGACCCCGTTTGCGGTTTGGTGCAAATCCCCTGCATCGAACGCAATGCTTACGCTGCCGCCCGTGCCATGGATGCCAATTCGTATGCCATGCTGACTGACGGGGCACACCAAGTATCGTTCGACAAAGTGGTAGAGGTTATGAAAAAAACCGGCCATGACCTACCTTCCCTATACAAAGAAACAGGAGAAGGAGGACTGGCCGAAGATTACAAACGGATGTGGGACACGTTGCATACCCGCTAACGGGCACCACGCAACGTATCCAACAAACCGGCACAGGCATCTTCCAGTATGTCGAGCACATTCTCGAATCCGCTGTCGCCTCCATAGTAAGGGTCGGGCACATGGTCTACTACTTTCAGCCGACAATAGTCCGTCATGCGCACGACTTTCCTTTCTTCTTCCAATCCGGGTGCCAAAGACTTCAACTTACTGATGTTACGGTCGTCCATTCCTACAATCCAATCGAAATCAAAGAAATCATCATACCGCACCGGGCGCGAGAGATGGGTGATATGATACCCTCGGCGCGCAGCGTGTGCCCGCATACGGGCATCGGCGGGTTCCCCTTCATGATAGTCTATCAAACCGGCGGAATCCAAGAAGAACTCATGCTCCAAACCGGCATCACTCACCAACTTCCGCATGACTTCTTCGGCAGCCGGAGACCGGCAGATATTTCCGAGGCAAACGAATAAAATCCTTTCCATCGCTATCTAAAATCAAATCCTCTCCACCGGGCTGTCACCAAGAAAGAGTGTATGAGCCACGCCCCGTACCATAAAGTTGACTGGCAGCCGTAGTCGTAATACTACCGTAAATGCCTGATTGTCCGCTATTGGAGCCACTCGGTGCCGATTGTGGAGCCGTAGCTGAATAACTATACTGGACGCTGAAATTTATTTTGGCCATCCTGCTGCGAAAATCGTCCGGAAGCCGGATACCGATGTATGGGTCGGATTTATCTGCGTCATACACCACATTATAATCTTTAGTGAAAGTCGTATCCGTACATTCCACACTCCAATGGTATTCAGCCTTATACAACAAATCTCCCAAACTTTGCTGTACTGCAGTAATCGTGACCGAGTCCCCTGCATTCCAAACCGTAGGCTCAATACGGAAACCGGCAAATGACGGCAAAGTACAAATATGCTTGTCTTCTTCACAAGCAACAAAGGCCATGGCCACCGCACCCAAGCATGCCAGACGCATCAAAGATTTCATTTCCATTCGTCTCTTTATCTTTATAATGTTTTTAATTCCTTATATAAACGCTGCACCGGCAGCCCCATGACATTAAAATAAGAACCGCTGAGGGAAGATACTCCCACATAGCCTATCCACTCCTGAATGCCGTATGCCCCGGCTTTATCCATCGGACGGTAGTGCGCCACATAATACGCTATTTCTTCATCCGACAACTCGTCGAAAGTCACTTCACTGACCGTCGCAAAAGTCTTTTTCTTACCGGCAGTCACCAGTGTCACTCCGGTTATCACTTGGTGCGTACGTCCAGACAGGCGGCGCAACATGTCCTTGGCTTCGGCCTCGTCTTTCGGCTTGCCCAAAACCTTCCCGTCCGTCCAGACTATCGTGTCAGCCGTGATAATCAACTCGTCCGGCTGCATAATAGCTTCATACGCTTCCGCTTTCTTGCGGGAAATGTACTGCGGGATTTCTTCCCCCGACAACCCGTCCGGATAAGACTCGTCGATGCCTGGCAACACTCTCACTTCATAATCCACATCCAACCCCGCCAAAAGCTCTTTACGGCGCGGGGAATTGCTGGCCAAGACCAGACGGTATTTCTTCAAGTTCTCCAACATATTCTCCATTGTTTTACTACCAACCAAAAGCCTTTTCATCCTTCAGCCATAATCCTTGCGCCTTCAATACCTGTTCTATCACGTCGCGCCCGCATCCATATCCTCCTTTCAAATGGGAGATATAAACCGCCAAAGCCTTGATTTCCGGAGCTGCGTCGGCCGGCGCACAAGGACAGCCGCAACGCTGCATGACTTCATAATCGGGGATATCATCACCCATGTAAAGCACTTCCTCGTCCCGCAATCCATAACGTTCCAAAAAGGCTTCGTACGTCTTTATCTTCACGGCACATCCCAAATGCACGTCCGGAATGCCCAGTCCCTCATACCGTTTACGCACCGATTCGGTACGCCCGCCGGTGATAATGGCCACATGCAAGCCCGACTTGACAGCCAACTGCAAGGCATACCCGTCTTTGATATTGACCGAACGCATCGGCTCCCCTCCGGGATGCAAGGTGATGGTCTCGGCACTCAGCACGCCGTCCACGTCGAAAACCAACGCCTTTATCTTTTTTAATTCGTAATTAATCATTTATTTCCTTCCTTTCCGCTTCATTCCTCAAGGCCAGAGCATGGATGCTCCGGCTCATCATTTCATAGATTGCTTTCCATTCAGGCTCTCCATCGAGCATGGAACATTGACGTTCTATCACATTCCGGTCATAGCGCACGGCCGGCCCCGTTTGCGCCTCCACGGGCGGAAGACGATGTACCTTCCGCGCCGTCTCGTCTATCAAAGGCCACATTACATCGAACGGCATGTCGTCCCGACCCAACAAGTCCGCAGCCAAAGCGTAACAATGATTCACAAAATTGCAAGCAAATACTGCCGCCAAATGGAGACAGCGGCGTCTTTCCGTACTCATCTCCTCCACCCTGTCCGAAACAGAACGCGCCAACTGTTCCGTCTGTGCAAGCGAGTCGGGGGCGGATGCTTCCACAAAAACCGGAATCTCCTTGAAATCCACCGGGCAATCTTTAGAAAACGTCTGCATGGGATATAACACGCCATAACGCCGGACATGTCCACGGAAAACATCCATCGGCATGCTCCCGGCCGTATGCAGGCACAAGGCATCTCCTATCCGGGGAGCGATACGGGACACCAAGCCCTCTAACACTCCATCTTTCACGGAGAAGATATACACATCCGCACCCGGCACCACGGCATCAAGGTCATCCGTCGCCGGACATCCCAAACGTACGGCCAAAGCTTCAGCGGAAGCCATCGTACGGCTGAAGACCTGCAACGTTTCATGGCCTGCACCGTGCAGAGCCAGTCCCAACCGCGTAGCCAAATTTCCGGCACCAATCCAGACAATTTTCATTCTTCCGGCGCGTCAAAGGTATTGATATGCACTTTTTCCCACTGCAACCGGTCTTCATTAAACGGTTTGCGTTCCATTCCCTTATGGCCCACAGCCACGATGGAAAGCACCCTTAAATGCTCCGGGACATGCAGAATGGCCCGCACCATCTCCTCCGCAGGTTTTCCATCCGCCATTGTACGGTTCCGGATCTGTACCCAACAAGCACCCAGACCCAAATCTTCAGCCTGCAACAGCATCATGGTCGTAGCCACCGAAGCGTCTTCCACCCACACGTCGCTCTGCGTCGGATCAGCCAAGATGACCACCGCCAAGGGAGCACCTTCTATCAACTCGGCTCCGTGCTCCTTGCAATGCGCCAGTTGCTGCAACAAATCCTTATTGTCCACGACCACGAACTCCCAAGGACGCACTCCCTTGGAAGAAGGGGATATCAACGCCGCACGCAACAATGCCACCACCTCGTCTTGGGTCAACTCTTCTTCCGTAAACTTCCGCATGCTACGACGGATGCGAATCAGCTCGCTAAACTTTTCCATTTCCTTATCCTATATTTATTATCATGTCACTGCGCAAAGATACATGATTTCCCTATTACGGAGAAAAGAAATCCAGACGGAATCGACAGTTTCACCAAATAAATCGACGGTTCTTTATACAAAAAAGCGTATTTTTGCGTTATTTAAAAAGTGTAAGTAGACAGACAACGAAGTGAAGACAAGACTTTTCAAATCCATATCCTGCCTTTTCCTGCTGACCCTTATGGCCTTGCAAGTGGCCGCCCAAGACAAAGTAAAACTGTCGGGAAGGGTCATCGACGATGAACAAAACCCGGTACTTTTTGCCGTGGTAAAAGTCGACGGCCAGGCCACAGGTACTACCACAGACCTGCAAGGGCGTTACCAACTGGAATTCTCCACTGCCGACACCGTGACCGTGTCGTTCAGCATGATAGGTTACGTAACCAAGAAAAAGACACTGGTCCGTCCCAAAGGTAGTTTACGGCTCAACATCACCATGCAAACCCAAAGTATCGACATGGGTGAAGTAACGGTAAAGGAAGTACGGCGACAAATGAATTCCACCCAACACTTGAATGCCGAAAACCTGAAACGGCTGCCCTCCACCACCGGAAATGCCGTAGAGGAACTGGTGGCCACACAAGCGGGAGTCAGCACACACAATGAGTTGAGTTCGCAATACAACGTAAGAGGCGGGAGTTTCGATGAAAACAGTGTATATATCAATGGAGTGGAAGTATACCGCCCCTTACTTATCAGTTCCGGACAACAGGAAGGACTGAGCGTCATCAACAGTGACATGGTGGAAAACATCAACTTCTCGGCCGGAGGTTTCGATGCCAAATACGGGGATAAGATGTCGTCTGTTTTGGACATCACCTATAAGAAGCCCAAGAAATTCGAGACTTCAGTTTCGGCCAGCCTTTTAGGGGCCGGCCTCTATGTAGGTTACGCCAAAAAGAACTTCAGTATGACACACGGCGTGCGTTACAAGACTAACCAATATATGTTGGGGTCGTTGGAAACCAAAGGAGAATACAACCCGCGTTTCCTCGACTACCAGACCTATATCAGTTGGTCGCCCAACCGGAAATGGAGCCTGGACTTCATCGGGAACATCTCCCAAAACCAATATGACTTCCTGCCGACGAACCGACAGACCAATTTCGGCACAATGCAGGATGTCAAGTCGTTTCGCGTATATTTTGACGGAAAGGAAGAAGACCTCTTCCGTACACTATTCGGCACACTGAGCCTGTCGCATAGCTTTACCGACCGCACAAAGCTTTCCCTTTTGGCTTCGGCATTCGCCACCAAGGAAAGGGAAACATACGACATCCAAGGGCAATACTGGCTCGACGAGACCAACACGACCGAACAATTAGGCGTAGGCACCTACATGGAGCATGCCCGCAACTACTTAGATGCCAACATGAAGAGTCTGAAACTCCTGTTCTCTCACAAACCGAAAGGGCACGACATACAAGCCGGACTCACATGGAAGCACGAAATCATCAAAGAGAACTCACGCGAATGGGAGATGCGCGACTCTGCCGGATATTCCATCCCCCACACGGGCAACCGTCTGGATCTGATTTACAACCTGAAATCCTCCAATCGCATCAGCAGCGACCGCCTCGAACTTTTCGGTCAGGACACTTGGCGGTTTACCAACAGACACGGCATATTTTCCCTTAATTACGGGGCACGGTTAAGCTATTGGAGCTGGAACAAGGAATGGCTGTTCAGTCCGCGTGTTTCGCTCGGCATCATCCCGTCTTTCAACGAAGATTTCACATTCCGCATCGCCACGGGACTGTATTACCAGGCTCCTTTCTACAAGGAACTACGAGACACTGTGACAACCGGTGTCTCCACCAAAGTACACCTGAACCGCGACATCAAGTCGCAGCGTTCGTTCCAAGTCGTATTAGGGGGAGACTACAAGTTCAAGCTCATGAACCGTCCTTTCAAATTCACCACGGAAGTCTATTACAAGGCATTGAACAACCTGATACCCTACAATGTGGACAACGTGAAAATCGTATACTACGGAGGCAACATCGCTTCGGGATACACCACAGGCATCGACTTCAAAATCTTCGGGGAGTTCGTGGAAGGTACGGATTCCTGGATCAGCTTCAGCCTGATGAAAGCCCAGCAGAAAGTGGACGGCAAGAGTTTCCCGCAAGCCACCGACCAACGCTATAACCTGAACTTCTTCTTCAGCGACTTCTTCCCCGGTACGACGCGATGGAAGATGACACTGAAAGCCAGCATTGCCGACGGACTTCCTTTCGGTCCTCCCCACACGGGATTGGAACGCATGGTATTCCGCGCCCCGGCCTACAAACGCGTGGACATCGGAATGAGCTACCGGTTGTTGGACAACGAAGACGGGCGCAACCAAAAGAAATTCATCCGCTATCTGCGCAACGTATGGTTAGGCGTGGACTGCTTCAACCTGTTCGACATCAGCAACGTAAGCTCATACTATTGGGTGACGGACGTGACCAACCAACAATACGCCGTGCCCAACTACCTGACCGGACGGCAAATCAACGCACGTATACTGATTGAATTGTAACCACCGGAACGGCTACTGCCAAAAAAACATGAATTTATTTCCTGTTTCACCGCAAAATGCGTACTTTTGCAAGTCAGTAAACGCACAATAACGTGCAAACAACTAAAATTTATATGTCATGAAGATATCACATATCGAACATTTGGGTATCGCAGTGGAAAGCATCGAAGCCGCACTGCCTTATTATGAAAACGTATTGGGACTGAAGTGCTACGCTGTGGAAGAGGTAGCCGACCAAAAGGTAAAGACAGCCTTCCTGAAAGTGGGCGAAGTAAAAATCGAACTCCTCGAACCTACAAGCCCGGACAGCGCCATCGCCAAGTTCCTGGAAAAAGGCGGACGCGGCGTGCATCATGTGGCTTTCTGTGTGGAAGACGGTGTGGCCAACGCCTTGGCTGAATGTGAGGAAAAAGGCATCCGTCTGATTGACAAGGCACCGCGTCTCGGAGCGGAAAAACTGCAAATCGCATTTCTGCATCCGAAAACGACATGCGGCGTATTGACCGAACTTTGTGAACATTAACACAACTCCAAGTGAAATTCAATCCAATCATTGAACTTCATATAAAGGCTCGTCCTTGAACCTGATACCACCAGCGGAACCGCTTTCTATGAAAGTCTTCCGTTGGTGGCTTGTTTTTTTAGGGATAGGGAAATTCAAAGCCTTCTTTTTGAAACAGAAAATAAAACAGATTATGAGTGTCCAAACAGAAAAAATCAAGGAATTAGTAGAATTGCGCGCCAAAGCACGCATGGGAGGCGGCGAGAAAGCCATCGAAAAACAGCATGCCAAAGGCAAGTACACGGCTCGCGAACGCATCGACATGCTGCTCGACCCGGGCAGCTTCGAGGAAATGGATATGTTCAAACTGCACCGCTGTACGAACTTCGGCATGGAAAAGAAACAGTACTTGGGCGACGGTGTGGTGACCGGTAGCGGCACGATAGACGGCCGGTTGGTTTATGTCTTCGCACAGGACTTCACCGTCAACGGCGGTTCGCTGTCGGAAACGATGGCTGAAAAAATCTGCAAGGTCATGGACCAGGCCATGAAAATGGGCGCACCCTGCATCGGCCTGAACGATTCCGGCGGCGCACGTATCCAGGAAGGCATCAACGCTTTGGGCGGGTTTGCCGAGATATTCCAACGTAACATCATGGCTTCGGGCGTGATACCTCAGATTTCGGGTATCTTCGGCCCCTGTGCCGGCGGTGCGGTCTATTCTCCCGCCCTGACGGACTTCACGCTGATGATGGAGGGCACTTCTTACATGTTCCTTACCGGTCCGAAAGTGGTGAAGACTGTGACGGGCGAAGACGTGTCGCAAGAAGACTTGGGCGGCGCAAGCGTGCACTCCACCAAGTCCGGAGTGACGCATTTCACAGCCCAGACGGAAGAAGAGGGCTTGGCCACCATCCGCACGCTGTTGAGCTACATCCCGCAGAACAACATGGAGGAAGCTCCGCGCATGGAATGCACAGACCCTATCGACCGTATGGAAGACGCGCTGAACGAAATCATTCCGGACAACCCGAACAAAGCATACGACATGTACGAAGTTATCGGGGCTATCGTGGACAATGGCGAGTTTTTCGAGGTTCAAAAAGACTATGCCCGCAACATCATCGTAGGCTTTGCCCGCTTCAACGGCCAGAGCGTGGGTATCGTGGCCAACCAACCGAACTGCTATGCAGGCGTGCTCGACTGCAATGCCAGCCGCAAGGGCGCACGTTTCGTACGTTTCTGCGATGCCTTCAACATACCTTTGGTCACGTTGGTAGACGTGCCGGGCTTCTTGCCGGGGACGGGACAAGAGTACAATGCCGTCATCCTGCACGGTGCCAAGCTGCTGTATGCTTACGGCGAAGCCACCGTACCCAAAGTGACGGTAACCTTGCGCAAGAGCTACGGCGGTTCGCACATCGTCATGAGCTGCAAACAGTTGCGCGGCGACTTGAACTACGCTTGGCCGTCGGCCGAGATTGCCGTGATGGGAGCAGAAGGTGCCGTAGCCGTGCTTTATGCCAAAGGCGCGAAGGAAGCTGAGGACCCGAAAGCTTTCCTGGCCGAAAAAGAAGCCGAATACAACAAGCTCTTCACCAACCCGTACCAGGCTGCCAAATACGGTTATATCGACGATGTCATCGAACCGCGCAATACACGCTTCCGTGTCATCCGCGCCTTGGCCCAGTTGAAAACCAAGAGCTTGACCAATCCGGCCAAGAAGCATGGCAATATTCCTCTGTAATCCCTTTCAAAACGAAATTGTCATGGAACAGAAACAGAATGAAGTGTACGCGGCCATCACACTGGCCTTGCACGAATACCAGGGCTACACGATGCATGTGCCGGAAAGCGGTATCCTGACTTTGGGAAATGCAGAAACTGAGTGGAACTCCAAACTTCGTACGCAACGCCAGTTGCCTGAGCACAAATTTTAAAGCAAACAATAGCAAATGAAGACATACAAATATAACATCAACGGCAACGATTATGAAGTGGCCGTGGAAGGAATCGAGAACTATGTGGCCACCGTTACGGTGAACGGCGAAAGCTACACGGTGAAGATGCCGGAACCGGAAAAGCCGGCACATCATCCCGTAGTAGTGAAACCCGCCGGAGTGCCCGCCGTAATTGACAAACCCAAGAAGTACGGCGTGAAAGCCCCGCTTCCGGGTGTGATAGTAGACGTGAAGGTGAAACCGGGCGACGAAATCAAGCGCGGCGACACGGTGGTTATCCTGGATGCCATGAAGATGGAAAACAACATCACGTCCGACCGTGCCGGACGGGTCTCGGAAATCTGTGTCACGCCAGGCGAATCAGTCATGGAAGGCAAGGACCTGGTGGTGTTGGAATAACCCTCTCCTGCACGCACTTATAGCGAACGGATATGAATATGTTCCACCCCGGAATGCAGCAAGCATTCCGGGGTGGAACTTTTTTGCATCCTCCTTTCCAAACGGAAATTCCCTTCAGAAAGAATAAAAAAAGCATAAATCTTCTCATAAGAACAAGGCATTGATTATTCTAAATACTATCTTTATCCCAAATAGCGTGGCATGTTTCCGCTATTTTATAAAGAAACACAAATCCACCTTAATACCTAAAAACAAAATGAGAAAAGCATTATTGGCATTCCATGTGCTATGGATTACGGCTTGCAGCCACGTGAGTGGCCCGAATTTGAAGCTGAATGAACTTGAGTACTTCGAGACCCAAGGTGTCAATGTCCTCGTTTACAGCAACCAATTCACCGGAGGCTTCAACGACGAAAAGAACTCCGGCATCGAACTCATCCACCACGGCGTACGCACTGCACAAGGCGGTGCCATAAGGCTCTCCAACACTCCTGAACAATGGGATTTGGTGCCCACTACCACATCACGGAAAGTAAACGCAGAGGACAATTTGATTGAAGTAGGCCTGCGCTACGAGGATTACGACTTCGATTCGCGTGTCGTGGTCACGGGAAAAGGAAAAGCAGTTGAGATATCCGTCTACCTGGACAAACCCCTACCCCACGAACTGGAGGGCGATGCCGGCTTAAACCTTGAGTTCCTCCCGTCTCAATATTGGGGCAAGGCTTATCTCATGGACGGGCATCCCGACCGTTTCCCACGCTACGCAGTGAGCAACACTGTCTGCCGCCCCAATGCCGAGAAAGTAAAGCAGTTCAAGGGATACAAGACATACGACGACCGTGGGACTGGCCAATTCGTGGAACCCTTGCCCCTATCTTCCGGACACACCATGATACTCGCACCCGATACCCCCGAACGCATGGTGAAAATCACATCAGACTCTTGCCTGTACCTCTACGACGGGCGCATGTTGGCACAGAACGGTTGGTTCGTGGTCCGTAGCATCCTGCCCGCCGGCAAGACGGGAAAGGTGCTGACATGGACAGTGGAACCGAACGCCGTCGAAGGATGGATAAGAAAGCCCAACATCGGTTTCTCCCAAGTGGGCTACTTGCCTTCACAGCCCAAGGAGGCCGTCATCGAATTGGACAAGAACGACAAAGTCATCCCCCAGGCATCCATCTGGCAAGTGAAAGCAGACGGGACGGAAGCCGAAGTATTCAAAGGGAAAACTGCCGTATGGGGACCTTATTACAAATACAATTACGTCAAGTTCGACTTCTCCGAAGTGCAGGAACCGGGAATCTATTACATCCAATACGGCAACGAAAAGACCAACAACTTCACCATAAGCCCAAACGTGTACGACCACATCACGGACGCTACCACCGATGTGTGGATTCCCATACACATGAACCACATGACCGTCAACGAAGGTTACCGGATCTGGCACGGCGAGCCTTTCAAAGAAGGATACCTGCAGGCACCGCCCCACACCGACCATTTCGACATGCACTGGCAGGGAGCTACCACCGACACTCGCTATAAGGCATTAGAACTGATTCCGGGACTGAACGTAGGGGGGTACTTCGATGCCGGTGACTTTGACATCGAAACGGGTGCCAACATCAACGTCGTCCAGAACCTGGTCAGGACATGGGAACTTTTCAAGCCGTTGCGTGACGAAACGTTCGTCAGCGAACAGCAACGCTACGTGGACCTCCATCGTCCGGACAGCATACCAGACATCATCCAGTACATCGAGCACGGGGTGTTGAACCTCTTGGCACAGGCCGAGAACATCGGACACATGTCGCAGACACTCTCCAACTCCGTGTTGGACAACTACCACCATTTAGGAGATGCCGCAAGCATCACCGACGGATTGCACTACGACCCCCGCCTGGCTCCCTACGAAAAATCGGCTGACGGGAATTCGAGTGGCACACCGGACGACATGTGGGCCTTCACAAGCCGCAACCCACGCATGGACTTCAGGGCGGCCACCATGTTTGCTGCCGCAAGCCGCGCCCTAAAAGGATACAATGACGACTTGTCGGAAAGAACCTTGAAGCAATCCAAAAGACTATTGAAAGAAGCCACGGAACTCATGTCGGAAGGATTACAAAAGGACAAAAGGCAGAATGTCGGCGGCGACATGGCCACAAACCTGCAATTATACGCCTCTACCGGTGAAAAACAATACTTGGATAACTTCACGCAAGGAATCTGGATGGCACTGGAACACAACTCCAACCGCAACATCATGACGGCCTTGGAAGCCATCCCCTACATGGACGCGTCTTACAAAGAAAAGCTCCGACCTTATGTTAAGAAATACAAAGAATACCTCGACAGCCAAGACCAGGAGAATCCTTACGGAGTGCCCATCGGTCGGGGGAACTGGGCCGGAAACAGGGGAATTGTCGATTTCGGTATCTCGGCCTGCTTCGCCAACAAATACTTCCCCGACATCATCGACAACAGCTATGCTTTCAAAGTGGCCAACTGGCTTTACGGTTGCCACCCTTACCACAATTATTCTTTCGTGGCCACCGTCGGAGCCACTCGCCCCAAAGCCGTCTTCTATGGCAACAACCGGGCAGATTTCTCCTTCATCCCAGGCAACATGGCTCCCGGCGTACTGTTCCGGCAACCCGACCATTTCGAGAATTACGACGATTGGCCATTCCTCTGGGGGCAGAACGAAGGCACCATCGCCGACAACACAAGCTACGTGATTTTCGGCCATGCTTTCAAGGACCTGCTGCACTGACTCACAACCTTACGGTTCTAATGGAATAAAATGTAAAAAACAAGGAAGATATAATATTTTCCACATTAATACTGGTTTTCAATTACTTATATCAGAAGAATCGTTCTGCGCCAAATAAAAAATCATTTGGCGCAGAACGATTTTCCGTTGTGCTGAGAACGATTTTCAAATCTCAGCACAACGGTTTCAGGCTTTCTGCCGTAAACAACATTTACCAACCGGAAGCCTCATCCCATTCAAAAAAGCACCCATTTGCAACGGTCTGAGAACTCCTGTCCATCCCGATTCCCGAAAGCCTCCACTTGGTTCTCCCCGTGCTTCAAACCTACCTTCCTCCAGATGCAAACGCTTCCGTCGCGCTCCGGACTGCCGCAATCCTTCCCGTTCACTTTCAGGCGGACGGTTTCGCAATTCGTATATACTTTGACATCTGTCAAAGAATCCCGACGGGCCACGTCCCTCCGGCTGGTGATATGTACCACCGGCTCTTCCGACCATTCCGACTGATAAAAGTAGAAAGCGTCCTTCCGTATCTTACGGTCGTAAGAGACCAAACCTTTGTCATTCATCCCCGGCATATCACCCTCGTTGCGCGACGCACTGGCAAAATCGAACATGTTCCAGACGAAAGAACCCCACGCGAAACCGCAGCGCTTGATGGCATCGTAAGTCTGTTCGTGCACCGTGGCCTGCCATTCTTCGGGATGGAACACGCCGTCGGCTTTCGGGGTCTTCTTCCCCGTCTGCCAATGGTGCCACACGTTGGCTCCCGCCCCGTACTCGCTCACGGCGATGCCTTTTCTGCCACCTTTACGGTTCCAACGCTCCAAAGTGGGTTTCATTTCCGACGGTTCCGCCCAATACCAACCGGGATAAGTGTTGAACGCCAAAAGGTCGGGCACGGTGTTTTCCGGCCGACCCTCCACATTGGAGGCCAATACGGTCAGCCTTCCCGGGTCTTCGCGGTGCGCCACGTCATTGAGTTCCGAAATTAATCCTTTCACATCGCCCTTGGACAGTTCGTTCGACAAGCTCCAACAGAAGATGGAAGGGTGGTTGAAATTCTGCCGGATGAGTTCCGTCAACTCCGTTTTCATGTTCTCCGTGAATTCCGGGGTGTCCAAGGCTTTGCCGACCAAAGGAATCTCGGCCCAAACCCACATGCCCTCGCGGTCACACAAAGTGTAAAACTCGTCCGAATGCGGATAATGTGCTAGCCGGATGCCATTGGCACCAATCTCTTTAATGAGTGACATGTCCTCCCGGTGGTCGGCCGAAGAGATGGCCCACCCCTTGTCCGGACGGTCCTGATGGCGGTTCACTCCTTTTATCTTATAAGGCTTCCCGTTCAGGATGAAACCTTTTTCAGCGTCCACACGGAAAGATCTCAGGCCGACATACTGCGACAAAGTGTCCAACACTTCCTTGCCACGACTCAGCTCCACAAAGACACGGTACAGGTAAGGTGATTTACGCCCGTCCCACAACATGGGATTGTCCACTTTCAGCCGATTCGTAAAATCGAGCCGTGCCTGTCCTTCCACGGCTTGGGAGGTTGTGGATGTCGCCACCAGTTTACCGGCGGCATCAAACACGTCCGCCTTCACGGACAATTCTTTCACCCGTTTCAGTCCGTTGTCCACTTTAGTGACTACCGACAAGTCCGCACGTCGCTCGCTGACCTGTTGACTGACATATACCCCGGAAGAAGCATAATCCAAAGGCGTAATGCAAGCCTTGGGCAACAGCAGGAGCGAGACAGGCCGGTAGATGCCGCCAAAGACGGTGAAGTCCCCCTCCAACGGAGCGATGTTCAACTCCTTACGGTTGGACACGGCGACCTCCAACAGGTTCTCGCCGGCATGCACGTAGGGTGTGATTTCAAAACAAAAGGCATTGAAACCTCCCACATGTTCTCCTACCTCCTGTCTGTTGAGTTTCACTTCCGCCTTTTGGCTCGCCGCCTCGAAACGCAAAAAGATACGTTTTTTCATCATCGCGGACGAAACGGACAAGGTGTAACGGTACGTGCCATCGCCCCTGTAATAATCGGGTGACGTGCCGTCTTTCGCATTCCATGTGTGGGGCACGTCCACTTGCTCCCATACGTCTTCCGCCTCATCCCTATCCAGACGGAAATCCCATTTCTCACTCAAAAAACTTTGCTGTCTGAGCTGCCCGGCCACAGGAACGGACAGGCATGCGCAAAACATCGCCAAGGCCACGGACCTTACTTTTAATACATTCATCGGTTCTAAAAGGTTAAGTTGCATATACAAAATGATGTCAAAGATAAGGGCCATCATCCTGCCGGGCACCATACATTCCCGTAATAAAATACGATTTTTGCGGCAAAAAGACTTTTGAAGCCGTCTTCTTCCCTCTTTTCGGAAGTTTTTCTTAGTTTTGCAAAAGGAATGAACAGCCACAGCCTTACTCTTATGAAACAAAATACATCCTTCAAAATCGCCTGCGGATACTTTTTATTGATTTGTCTCCTGTTGGGTTCCATCTATTATATTTACCACCAAACCTCCTCACTGGCCCGGATGTCCGGCAATGAACAGACGTTGGCAGAACGCCGGAAAGTGACCCACCAACTCGTCAGCCAACTTTATGAAACGGAAAACATCGGCCAGGCCGTCCATTTCGGCCGTTGGGAGGCATACCGCAAATACGTGCAATCCATGTCAAACGTACAACAGACCATATCTGCATTGGACACTTTATTCACCGATTCCCTGCAAAAGGCCCGGCTAGACACACTGTCTTCCTTGCTGACCGGCAAACAGGAAAACATGAAACGGTTGGTATTGACTTTGGAGAACAACTCCGCCCCGCAGATTTACCAACACCAAATCAGCCTACTTGTCAAAAGCCAGGACACCGTCATCCAAAAGCCGCATATTACCCGGCAAATCATACAGAAAGACAAATCCTACACGGTGAAAGAACCGAAAAAGAATTTCTTCCAACGGTTGGCTTCCGCTTTCCATAAACCAGAAGCGGACACTACCGCCGTGAAACAAACCGTGCAAATCTTGGAAACGGACACCATCCATCAAGAATTCAACGCAAGAGACACCCTTGCACATATCCTGGACAGCATAGAAAGCAGCATGAAACAATATAACAGCCGACGGCGGCAACGCATCAACGCGCAAGCGGAACGGCTTTGGTACACGAGCCTCGAACTTAACAACCGCGTCACGCAACTCCTGGAAAGCATCGAGAAGGAAGAACAGCAACGGTTGGAAGAAGAAAGCCGGAAAGCCTATATGGTGCGGAAACAGGCAGCCCTCACGACCGGACTCATCGCCACGGCTGCCATCCTTTTAGCCATTGTCTTTTTCGTCATCGTATGGCGTGACATCACCAAAAGCAACCATTACCGCCACGAGTTGGAAAAATCCAAGAAAAGAGCCGAAGACCTCTTGGTTTCCCGCGAGAAATTGATGCTGACCGTGACACATGACATCAAGGCACCGGTAGGTTCCATCATGGGGTACACGGAACTCCTGGTCCCCTACGTCCGGGAAAACCGCCCCAAAAACTATTTGGACAATATCCGCAGCTCGTCCGAACATCTGCTCAGCCTCGTCGGTTCTTTGTTGGACTATCACAAACTGGAAGCCCATAAAATGGATTTGCACCCAGTCAGCTTCAGTCCGGACGAACTCTTACGCACCATAGCCCAAAGCTTCTTGCCCATGGCGGAGAAAAAAGGATTGGCACTGCAATTCGAGACCTCTCCCGAAACCCGACGGACCTATACCGGCGATGCTTTCCGCATCCGGCAGATTACGGACAACCTGTTAAGCAATGCCCTGAAATTCACACGGCAGGGGCATATCCTCCTTCGCGCCAAAATGCACGGCCGCCTGCTTTGCATCACCGTACGCGATACAGGATGCGGAATGACTGCGGAAGAACAACAAATGATTTTCAAGGAATTTACCCGCCTGAGCAGTGCACAAGGGGAAGAAGGGGTTGGTTTGGGACTATCCATCACGCTGAAACTTGTACAACTCCTTCAAGGAGAAATCCATTTGGAAAGTACTCTCGGAAAAGGCAGTTCCTTCTTTGTCACACTCCCCTTGCAACTCACCCACAAAAAACAGGTTCCTGTCGCAGAAGCCCCTGCCACCCTTGAATCCGTAGAGCGTCCTCTCCATATATTGCTGATTGACGACGACCGTATCCAAATGCAGCTGACCCAAGCGATGTTACAACAAATCCAACCGGAAAAGACGGCTTGGAAGATTGTTTCCTGCCGCACACCGGAAGAAGTGTTCCGACGGATAGAACAGCACCGTTTCGATTTGCTGTTCACAGACATACAAATGCCCTCCATGAACGGTTTCGACGTATTGAAAAACATACGGAGCCTGAATCCTCACGCCCACGCACAACTTCCGGTGGTGGCCATCACGGCACGTAACGACATGCAAGAAGCGTTTTTCAGGGAACATGGGTTCGCCACCTGCCTTTACAAGCCATTTAACCAAAAAGACCTGGCTCAAGCCATCCGGAAAGCACTCGGAGACATCCGGCCGGAAGTAAAAGAAGAACCCGAGAAAGCTGAAACTGAGCCATCCTCAGTATCGCCCGTCATCGACCTTACTCCACTGACCGAATTCGCTGGAGACGACCGGAACGCCGCACAGGAAATCCTGAATACCTTCCTGCAAGAAACCCTCCTCCATGCCGAAACGTTCAAAAGGGCTTACGAACAAAAGGATAAGGCCGAAATATGCAGGATTGCCCATAAATTGCTTCCCACCTTCACCCTTGTCGGTGCTCCCTGCATCCAAGCATTGCGGACGTTGGAACAACGACGGGATGAACAGGAATGGAATGATGCGGACAACGTCCCAGCACAAGAAGTCATCGAGTCTTTCCGCCTCATCGTCCGTGCCCTGAAAGAAAAGAATGGCAGTGGACCTGCACATCAGCATGAATATTAAAACATTTAAAAAGCCGCCCCGCATATACTTTCGTACTGCAAAAGGCATTATCTTTGCGTCAACTTAATCCGATAAAGACCACATGGCAGCCATTCTCATAGTAGAAGACGACTTGACGTTTGCCACCATGCTTAAAACGTGGTTGGGCAAACAAGGATTCCAAATCAGTACGGCCGGAGACTTATCCAAAGCACACAAGTTTTTGGAACATCAGTCGTATGACCTCATTCTGTCGGACCTGAGGTTACCGGAAGGCGACGGCCTTTCCCTGCTTGACTGGATGCAGAAACATGGCCTTGCCGTTCCTTTTATCGTCATGACCAGCTACGCTGATGTCCAGAATGCCGTAAACGCCATGAAACAAGGGGCATGCGACTACATTGCCAAACCGGTGCAACCGGCCATGCTTCTGGAAAAGATAGAGGATGCCTTGTCCGCTTCTTCTCCAACCCTCTCCAAAAAGAATAGGGATTCCGAAGAGGCTCAAACAGGTGCCAAAGCCCACCCGGCATTTCTGGAGGGAAAGAGCGAGGCGGCACGCCAACTTTACAATTACGTGGCTTTGGTAGCCCCTACCCCGCTTTCGGTACTCATCAACGGTGCCAGCGGTACCGGAAAAGAATATGTGGCCCACCGCATACACCAATTAAGTAAGAGGGCTGATAAACCCTTTGTAGCCATCGACTGCGGAGCCATGCTCAAAGAACTGGCGGCTTCCGAATTTTTCGGCCACGTGAAAGGTTCGTTTACGGGTGCCGTAACCGACAAAACCGGAGCTTTCGTAGAAGCCAACGGCGGCACGCTGTTTCTCGACGAAGTGGGAAACCTGAGCTACGACGTGCAAATACAGCTCTTGCGGGCCATCCAGGAACGCAAAATACGTCCGGTGGGTTCCAATCAGGAAATAGAAGTGGATGTCCGGCTTGTCTGCGCCACCAACGAGAACTTGCAACAGGCCATCTCCCGTGGAGAATTCCGCGAAGACCTCTACCACCGCCTGAATGAATTCACCCTGCACATGCCTTCCCTGAAAGACCGGGGTGAAGACATCCTTTTATTTGCCAACTTCTTTCTGGACCAAGCCAACAAGGAACTGGAAAGGAATATCCTTGGTTTCGATGCCCCAGCTTCGGAAGCGTTGCTCAATTACGCATGGCCCGGTAATTTACGCGAATTGAAAAACCGGGTGAAACGCGCCACTTTGCTGGCACAAGACCGCCTGATCCATAAGACCGATTTGGGAGAGTTCAATGTCATAAACTGTGGCGAAGAAGAACTCCCTGTAGCAACTCCTTTCGCCTTACACGATAAAAATACCGAGAAAGAACGTATCCTGCAGGCCCTGCAAACGGCACACCACAACAAAGCGCGTGCCGCACGCCTTTTAGGCATAGACCGCAAAACCCTCTACAACAAAATCAAGCTCTACGACATTCCACAATAATAGTGTGGAATTCTTCCCCACTCATCCCCACATTCCACACGTGTACTTTTGAACCTCATGCTATCTTAAGCGGGAAGAAATCATTTATAATCAACTCTTTACAATCATCTTTCTTTTTCTGGCACACCTCTTGTCCATTAGTCTGGCAGATGACAAGATAAAACAGTCAAACAATTAAATAAAACAGAAAGCATTATGAAAAAGTTATTTGCAACAGCCTTGATGGCTATGAGTATGGGAAGCGTTTTTGCACAGGGTAACATCGTAGCAAACGACACAGTTAAGACAGATACTACAAAGAACTGTCCTGCAAAAGATTGTTCCAAATCATTGGCTGCCCTCATTTCCAACGATACTGTAACCACAGACAGCACCAAAGCCAAATTAACCGCCATGTTGGCGTGCGTAGCTATGAATGATACGGTAACCACCGACTCCACAAAATCCGCTCCGGCTGCATTAGTAGCACAGAACGACACAGTTACGACGGACAGCACAAAAGCTCAACCGGCCAAACCGGCAGCTTTAGTAGCCATGATTGAGGAGAAGGATACGACTCAAACCAAAGATGCAAAAACAACTCCTTCCACTTGCGACAAAAAAGCAGGAGAGAAAGCAATCCAAGCATTAAACGCCATGAGAAAAATCACCGCCTAACCACACTGATTTTTCTCATTTTAAAAGAGGAGAACGTGCCCGCGTTCTCCTCTTATTTTTCTTGTTCCCCAATTTGCTTTTCGGTCAGGTACTTCCAGTAACGCACCGGCATGTCTTTCCGGTGTTTACGGGGATTCAAGCGTTCCTTAATACAAATGGCTTTGAAATACGTCCGCCACATCTCCTGATAGCACATTTCATCCTCGTCCCGCATCGCTTCGCTCAAACGTCCGTCCGGCAGCCGGAAAACCTCCGCTCCATCCTCAAATGTAACACGTACGGACTTATGCCCGGCATAATAGTAACCATACCGGCGGCGACGGTCGTAAATCAGCCAACATTCTTCCGAAAAACGGTCGCTAAAATGCGGAACGATTAAAGGCAACACGTCATAGTCCGGCTCTATCATGGCAAAATAAGTCCCATCGGCAGTTTTCTGGAAGCGCACGAATTGCATCATGCGAAGACGTTCATAACGCACCTTACGATAGGTATTCGTCACAAAAAGCACATCTGGGTCGGCAAAATTCGTTTCAATGCTCTGCCCGGCCTTCACGGCTTTGCATACGTACCGGAACAAGGGCAAATCCAAATCCGGCAGTTCGGAAAAAAGACTGGCCGTCAGGCAAGCCAATGCAGCGGATGAAAGTTTCCGTTGCAATGCCCAAAACACTCTTCCGGCTTTTTCCTCGTCCGTTATCACCCGATGTACGACCGCAAAAAGAGGAGGCGTATCCTTTTCTCCGATAATCGCCACAGGAAACTGGTGACGGTAGAATGCATCGAACACCGCTGTCAGCAAACCGTCCCACGTACGGTCGTACACGAATACACTATCCTCTGTCATACTCCTCATGCAGGTTCCTCCTTAAACAGCAACGTCAACTGCCCGTCGTTCTGTTTCTTCCGGCTTTTCGACTGCACCAATAAAGAACGGACTCGTTCGGGATAAAGCTCATTCACTCCCTTGGCTTCCAACTCCCCACAGGTTATGAAATACTGGGCACGCTTCATCACGCATCCCATTTTCTTCAAATCAAAACTCGTCAAACGTCCGAAACGTCGCGAACAGACAATCAGACGGGCCGACTTTACCCCAATACCGGGCACCCGTAGAATCCGTTCATACTCCGCACGGTTCACATCCACGGGAAATTGTTCGGGATGCCGAAGAGCCCAAGCCAACTTCGGATCCACCTCCAAATCCAAATCAGGATGCGTTTCATCCACAATCTCTTCCACTTTGAACTGATAGAACCTCATCAACCAGTCTGCCTGATACAAACGGTTTTCCCTGACCAACGGTGGCTGTTTCAAGGCCGGAAGCCGAGGGTCGTACGTATTCACTGCCACATAACCGGAATAATACACGCGACGCATGGTAGGCCGACCGTATAATGCGGACGAAAGGTGCAAAATATCCCGGTCGGACTCCCCTGTTGCCCCCACAATCATTTGCGTGCTTTGTCCTGCCGGGACGAAACGCGGGGCATGCCGGTGCTTCTTACGTTCCTCCGCACTTTCCAGTGCACCCTGCTGTATATATCCCATAGGGCGGTAGACGCTCTCATGGTCCTTTTCCGGTGCCAACAATTTAAGCGAAGCTTCATGGGGAATCTCTATGTTCACACTCATACGGTCTGCATACAAACCCGCCTCGTCCACCAACTCACGACTGGCCCCCGGAATACTTTTCAAATGAATATATCCATTAAAGCGGTGCACCGTACGCAAGTCTTTCACTACACGCACCAAACGTTCCATCGTATAGTCGGGGTTCCTCACCACACCGGAACTCAGGAACAATCCCTCGATATAATTCCTTTTGTAGAACTCCATCGTCAGGTCTACCAATTCCGATACGGAGAGTGTGGCACGGGGAATATCATTCGTGCGGCGGTTGATACAATAAGCACAATCGTAAATACAATAATTCGTCAGCATGACTTTCAGCAAGGAGATGCAACGCCCGTCCTCGGCAAAACTATGGCAAATACCGATGCCTCCCACGGTATTCCCCACTCCGCCTTTCACGTTACGCCTCACCGTACCGCTCGAAGAGCAGGACACATCATATTTGGCCGACTCAGCCAATATCTTCAACTTCTTGAGCGTATCGTCTTTCATGCCGTAAACCACTTTTGTTTTTGCAAAGATAACCCTTTTCAGCAGATTAGGAAAAAGCCGCTCCGGGTTTTCATCCGAAGCGGCTTTGCCGTATCACGTTCAAAAGTGTACCAAAGTATTAATACTCGTTACCCCATATATCGGTAAAACCTTGATTCATATTGGTCCGACCTTCTATTCCATCCTGTGGCGTGTTATCAACTCCTATGGAGCAATTCAACAACAATGAATCTTGAATCTCAAATTCTGCCACTTCGCAAACCGGTTTTATATATATTTTCTTGTTCATATTCCAACTTGTTAATACTATTTTACTACTACTTTTTTACCATTCACAATGTAAATGCCCTGCGGCAAGCCTTGAGTGGCCTCTGATTCGTTGACCTGATGACGGACTTCCACACCGCTAAGTGTGTACACATCTGCCAAACCGCCCTCAACCATTGTTTCGGAGATACCGGTCGCATCTTCAAATGAAATCAGGCGTTGGTTCACGCCAACTTCCCCACTGTATTCCGGAACCTTATCCATATCAATATAAGCACGGTTTCCCGAAATCTTACAACCCTTACCGCAAAGCTGCACTTTGTTTTGGGCACTAATCAGGTACATGCCCTCAGCCACATCTTGCCCCTCAAAAGAACCGACCAATCCGTTTGCTTCACCAGCTTCAGCTACAGCCTTTCCACTGTATGCCGCTATAAGCTTATCGGAAGTTGCACTGAATATATAAGGAACTCCAGCCTCAAGGGTGGTCACTTGCTCCAATACCATGGACTGCGGCTCTCCGTCCTTCATGACTTTTCCGGCAATGCTGAAGAACTCTGCACCAACCATATCTTCTGCGGCCACGGCATAGGGAAGACAGATAGTACCGTAATCGCCGGAAGCGACATTGCGAACATAACCATCAACGATAGGCATATCTGTTGCAAATTGGTTAGTCGTGCTCGAAAGTGAATATGTTCCGAAAACACTGTTACCACTTGAAACCCCAAGTCCTAATACACGAGCAGAATTTGTAGAAGAGTGCCAATAACCATCACTTTCTTTCTTCCACGTGAATTTCTTTGTATCGACTCCTAAATCAGTACTATTTCCTACGTGGGCTACATACTCTCCCGATACAGTTTGGATAGTACCCTTACTTTCATCTATATAAAATTCAAAATCTACAGTTTCAGAAGTCTTAACGACTTTGTTATTCAAAACATCAACTACATCTGTATCCAACTTTTTATCTGAAATTTTATTGGAAGAAAGCATGGCATAATACACACCATCCTTTTCTGCCACTAAAGCCCTTGCTTCCGGCAATGCAGAAGGATCTACCACATTCACGGTACAAGTTGCAGTCGCACCAGTAAATTCATCATTTTCGGCGACAGAGGCTGTAATCGTTACCGTTCCGGCTTTGTTTCCCGCCTGAACCTTGCCCTCGCTGTCCACTTTGGCTATTTCTTCATCCTCAGAAGAATAAATAACCGGGGATGTAGAATTCGTAGTAGCCTTGATGATTAAGGATTCACCCAAGTTCACAGAATAAGCATCTTGTTCGAAAACCAAGGTCGCCTGCGTCTTGCCTGCGGTCTTTACGGCAATATCCTCTTGCAAGATTACATTCAGTTGTTTATCAGAGTGAAACAAACCCGGATACCCTGTTACGTCAACCGTGGCCTGCACATCTGCCGTAATGCTTTCATCAGCCGCCCTAAGTGCTATCTTTTCACCGTTTTGCTCGATTTCCCCATTCTTATTGTTAAAGCCTGATGTTACCGTCGCATCAACCACCTTTACACGCATGGATTCATACTGGGCAAAGTTTTGGTTCAATTCAGCCACAGTCACCACCTGTACCGGAATCTCAACGCCTTCGGTCACCTCCACATTGTCAAACTCCCCTCCTTCCACCTTCAATTCATACAGGCCATTGTACAATGCCAATTGGGCTGATACCACACCGTTCAGTTTCGTCCCAACCTTCAAATTGTTTGAGCCAAAAACATACAATCCTGCTGTCTCATCTTGAATATAAGCCTTCCGGGAGTCAGCATACGTCACCACAGCATCTTTCAACTCTACAAAACAAGTTACACCTTCCGCCGTAGCTATACCGCTTTCTTTCAATGCCTTCAAAGAAGTATATGGTTCTAATTTGGTGTAAGTCGCAGTGACTACTTCACTGTTGTCCAACCCATCTTTCACGGCAATAGCTTTTAATGTGGTAGTTTCCGTGAGAGTTACGCCTTCTGTTGGAAACTTATCAGAACCTGTAGTAGGCTCTGCTCCATCCTTTGTATAATAAATCGTGGCACCTTCTGTAGGACAAGAAGCTCCGACCGTAAGTTTATCCACAAAGGTAGTTCCATTAGCCGGTGCAAAAACAGGTGCTGCCACTTGAGTTATCTCAACAGGACGGTATACAACTTTCAAATAATTCACATATAAACGAGACTTTTTATCCCTACCCATACAATAAAATGTAACAGACTTCGCATTTAAATTAGAAGCTGCATATGTGGCATTCGCATTTAAACTCTCTGTTTTTGATTTTTCCACACTTTCATTTATTGTATAAGCAATACTTGTAGACATAGAAGAACCGATTTCCGCAGAAACCAACTCAAAGCCGTCAATCACAGATATTGTAATAGAACCTCCACCATTACCTGAAGCATTCTGATACAAACGAATCTCATCGTTATTAATTGCAGGATTACTTGTTCCCCCTCCTTTTGCCGTAGCATAAGAGACCTTAGCATCCCCCCCCAAACTTTTAGAATTCAATTCCGTAAAAACAGACTGTTCTACAGTTACTTCTTGCCCCCAAACACTGCCGGAGACCAACGCGAGAAGTAGTAATGTCAAAATTACCCCCCCCGATTTAACATTTGTAAACTTTTTCATACGCTTAAGTTTTATATGAATAATAAATTGAAAAGTTTTCTCATGTTATGACCTGACAAATATATACAAAAGAAATCAAGTTACCATATAAAAAACAAATTATTATTCATATTTCCCCATAAAAATCAATTCATATTGCAATAAAATGACATCATAACGCCACCAAAATTCTTTCAAACCTACAAAAACATTTTAAAATCAGGATATTAACATTATTTTTCAGGAACAAAAGCCTTCGACAAAGATTCACATTCCAAGCCCTATCTCATTATTTCCCGTACTTTTTTGCCCTTTCGGCATGCGGATAAGAAAAAAAGTTGTAACTTTGCTCACCGAACAAGGAAAGATGCCGGAGTGGTCGATCGGGCCGCACTCGAAATGCGGTGAACGGGCAACTGTTCCCAGGGTTCGAATCCCTGTCTTTCCGCCAATACTCCCGACTTCACTATCTCCCCTTGCGGAATGGTAAGGTCGGGCGTTTCGTTTCACCTGACATATAGGGAAAAACAAAATGGGACACGAAAAATCAGAAAGGATACAGACCTCCATCCTGAGCCGGGTGGAGAAGAAAGCTTTAGTGTGGTTAGCCGGACGGCAACCACGTTGGGTCACATCGGACTTCCTCACGTTCGTAGGCGTAATGGGAGCCGTGCTCTTCGCTGTCGGCGGCATGCTAGCACACATCGACCTGCATTACCTGTGGCTCGGCTCACTCGGGCTTGTGGTGAACTGGTACGGTGACAGCCTGGACGGCACGTTGGCACGGGTGCGCCATACCCAACGCCCCATATACGGTTTCTTCATCGACCATACGTTGGATGCGTTAGCCACCTGCCTCTTTTGCCTCGGACTGGGCCTCTCGCCCGTCATGCGGATGGACGTGGCATTGCTCATCATGGGCGGTTATTTGTGCCTCTCCATCTACACCTACATCAGTACCATCATCATCGACGAGTTCCGGCTCACTTACGGCAAATTAGGGCCGACAGAAGTACGCCTTATCCTGATAGCCGTGAACACGCTGTATATCTACGCCCCGTGGCGTGAAACCCATTACGCCATTGGTGGACAGCAATGGAGCGCGTTCGACCTGATTGGTGTGGCCGTGTCGGTTATCCTCTTCACACTTTATGCCGCCCAATTTGCTTCGGACCGCCGTAAGTTGGCCGTAAAAGACCCCTTGAAACCTTATCGGCCCGAAAGCGAAAAGTAGTGAAACACCCTTAATATAAACCGTTGTGCCCGGACTCCCCTGTAGGAAATCCGGGCACAACGGTTTATACAACCAAGAGGGCACGAGGCACATGCTTTAATCTTTCAACGTGATGCGGCATCCGTCCAAACTTTCAATCACCGCCAACGACTCCACATGAATGCCCTGCGCACGCAAATAATCGCCCCCATGTTGGAAAGCTTTTTCTATGAGGAATCCCATCCCGGCCAATTCGGCTCCGGACTGACGAACCAAATCCATCACACCCTTGGCCGCATTGCCATTGGCCAGGAAATCATCTATGAAAAGCACCTTGTCGCCCGGCTGCAGATAATCCTTGCACACGCATACATCGTAGGTATTATTTTTGGTAAACGAAAAGACTTTCGTCGCCAACATATTTTCCATCGTGCTCGGTTTCTTCTTCTTGGCAAAGACCACCGGGAGCTCCAAGAGGTAGCCCACCATAATGGCAGGTGCAATGCCGCTGGCCTCTATCGTCAATATCTTGTTGATGTCACGCGAAGCGAAACGGCGCACGAACTCCACGGCCATGGACTTCATCAGTATGGGATCCATCTGATGGTTGATGAAATTGTCCACTTTCAGTATTCCTCCCTCGAAACATTTTCCATCGCGCAAAATGCGCTCCTTGAGTTGTTGCATATTTTTTTCCTCTTTATATCCCGTCTGAATGTTTTTCCTTCCGGCATGGCCGAAACGTGGGACAAAGATAGTACAAAAAAAGTAAAAAAACGCGGCTCCCTCCACAGAAAAATAACGGGACGGGCCATGTCTCCGACGGAAATAAAAAAACACCCGCCACGTCCCATACAGGAGTTTTCCGAAAAACATCCTTCATCTTTCAGGTTGCACGATAAACGATTTATAATTAACAAATTACGACCTGAAGGATGTTTCAGGCATCTTTCAGCCAAGCTTCATTTCAACCGGCTCAGATTGACGAACCGTTTGGCGCAGAACGAAAAATCGTTTGGCTTAGATTGAAAAACCGTTTGGCGCAGATCTTTTTATCGGTTTCAGCCATGAAAGAAGACTGAAAGATGCCTGAAACATCCTTCATCCTGTAAAGCATTGTATGACAACACATTTCCTCATAACCTGAAAGATGAAGGATGTTTCCTGGAAAGACCTTGGGAAAGAAATCCCCATCCTCCTACTCTGGTACCGCCACCTTGTCCAAGATACCGGTCAAGGCTGCTATGGCTATTCCATAATTGGTCACAGGCACACCGCAGGCACGCGCCCGCCTCAAACGGTTCAGCACATGGCGACGCGTAAACATGCACGCCCCACAATGGATGACCAAATCGTAAGCGGACAAATCCTCCGGGAAGTCATTACCGGACACGATGTCGATGTGCAAAGCCTCGCCGAACTTACGACGCAACAAACGAGGAAGCTTCACGCGTCCTATATCTTCATGTTGCGGCACGTGGGTGCAAGCCTCCGCTATCAGTACTCGGGCATCCGGACGCAAAGCGCACAACACCTCCGCCCCCTGCAGGAATTGCCGGATGTCCCCCTTGTAACGGGCAAACAAAACGGAAAAAGAAGTCAGCCGCGTTTGCGGTGGGCAAAGGGCCTCCACCGCCGGAAATACTTGCGAGTCCGTGATAATCAGGAACGGGGGCGACGACAAGACGGACAACGTGATCGGCAAACGGTCTGCCGTACAACACAAAGCCGTACAACGTTTGTCCAACAGATTGCGCAAGGTCTGTACCTGTGGCAGGATTAACCGTCCCTTAGGTGCCTGAATGTCTTGCGGCATGACCAACACCACGGTATCGCCTTCGCCCACCAAGTTTCCAGTCAAATCCTCCACCTCATCCGTACGGCGATACACCTCGGCCATCGCAGACAGCAAACAGTCACGACCTTCTCCCGTACGCGCCGAAACCGACACCACATCCGTTGGCCCCAATGCCGTGCGCCAAGCACCGGCATGGCTTCCACCATCTTCGTCCACCTTATTATATATATACAAAACGGGAATGTCGTCTGCTTGGAAACGTTCCCCCCAAGCCTTTTCCTTCTCTGCCCCGTCCGGCAAACCCGACACGACAATCAAAGCCAAATCTACCCTACGGGCAGCATTGACGGTCTGTTTTACACGCAGTCCGCCCAATTCCCCTTCGTCGTCATAACCGGCCGTGTCAACCAAAACGGAAGCCCCGATACCCGGCAGTTCGATATTCTTCAATATCACATCCGTCGTCGTGCCCGGCACATCGGACACTACGGCAACCTCCTGCCCCGTCAGCATATTCACCAACGAAGACTTGCCGCTGTTGCGCCGGCCGAACAATCCGATATGGAAACGGTTGGCGCGTGGAGTTTCTTCTTTCATCATAGCCTATCTTGTCTATATCTTAAAAACGGAAATCACGCCCGCCCTCCTCTATGGCTTTCAAATAGCGACGGGCATTCTCCCGTACCCGTTCGCCAGGAACGGTTTCCAACAAACGGGCAATCATAGCCTCTCCTTTCGCACGGGTGACAGGCGACGCATAATCATTCAAATACTCTTTCAGGGTCAGCAAAGCATTAGGCAGGCAACAGTTGGCTATCTGCCCTTTCTTCACCAACGACATGAAACGGTCGCCAGTGCGGCCCTCACGGTAGCAGGCCGTACAGAAACTGGGCAGATAACCCAAATCGAGCAGCCAACCCACCACTTCGTCCAACGAACGGCGGTCGGACACGTCGAACTGGGCGGAATTCTCCTCCGCCTCTTCTTCGTGCACATACCCTCCCACACTGGTACGGGAACCACCGCTCAATTGCGACACGCCCAATTCCAAAACCTTCTCACGGCTGGCAGGCGTCTCACGCGTGGACACAATCATTCCCGTATAAGGCACGGCTATACGGAGCACCGCCACAATCTTATGGAAAACCTCGTCCGGCACACAGTTCTTGAAATCCGCCGTGTCTATGTCATCGGCCGGGCACAGGCGCGGCACGCTGATGGTGTGCGGCCCGACCCCGAAACGGGCTTCCAGATGCTCGGCGTGCATCAGCAGGCCGATGAAGTCGTAACGGTAAGTCTCCAACCCGAACAACACGCCGACACCCACGTCATCAATGCCTCCCAACATGGCACGGTCCATGGCCTCGGTGTGATAGGCATAGTCGCTCTTCGGCCCCGTAGGATGGAGTGCCTCATAATTCGTCCGGTTATACGTCTCCTGAAAAAGAATATACGTACCGATGCCCGCGTCCTTCAAGCGACGGTAGTTCTCCACCGTCGTGGCAGCAATGTTCACATTCACGCGCCGGATGGCTCCGTTCTTATGCTTGATGCTGTAAATCGTACGGATGCTCTCCAACACATATTCGATAGGGTTGTTACGCGGGTCCTCTCCGGTCTCCAAAGCCAACCGCTTGTGTCCCATGTCCTGCAAGGCAATGACTTCCCTGCGGATTTCTTCCTGCGTCAATTTCCGGCGGCGTATCATCTTGTTCTTGGCATGGTACGGGCAATACACGCAACCGTTCACACAGTAATTGGAAAGGTACAACGGAGCGAACATCACGATGCGGTTGCCATAAAAACGCTGCTTGATGTCGCGTGCCAAGGCAAACATCTCTTCCGTCAGATCCTGCTGCCCGGAAGCCAACAGCACGGCCGCCTCGCGATGGGTAAGCCCTTTGCAAAGGCGTGCTTTCTCCAATATGGACACGATGAGCGGACGGTCATCCTTATGTGCCTCGGCGTATGCCATTGTCTCACGTATCTCCGCGTCGGAGATAAACTCTTCGGCGCGTTCCGATTTCACATCATACATTATCTTCATATCTAATCGTTCTAATGCTACTTTCCTACCTCATGTCCCGGACTGTCTCCGCGACCGTATGAAATGTGGTAGCCTATTTTTTTCAAATCCTGTTCCAGACGGTGCAACCCTTCGGCTGCCTCGCTCCCGCCGGACGCTTTATGGTCGTAAATACTGTATCGCCCCCTCACGGCCAAAGGGGACAAGTTAGGCATCACCACGTTTGCCCCTGCCAAGATACCGGCTTCACGCCCGTGCGCGTCCAACGTAGCCAAAGCTGTAGTAGCCGGAATCAATGCGTCCGGAAAGCGCAGCCTCATCAAGGCAATCAGCCGGAGCGTCAAAGACACCGACCCGGCCGGATGACGGGCAAAAGGCGTATGGGCAGCCGGAACGAAAGGTCCCATGCCTATCATCTCCGGTTCCAATTCTTCCAAAAAAGCGATGTCATCCAACAAGCAATCCCATGTCTGACCGGGCGTTCCCACCATCATGCCGGCTCCTGTCTGATACCCCAAAGCTTTCAGCGTCCGCAAGCATTCCCGACGCCGGGCACCGTCCATCTCACGCGGATGCAAACGGGCATAATGCGCCTCATTCCGTGTTTCATGGCGAAGCAGGTAACGACCAGCCCCTGCATCACGCCACCGGCGGTACACCTCCCCGTCACGCTCGCCCACAGACAACGTGATGGCATGCCTGGGAAACTCCATACGGAGCTTGCCTACCAAATCTTCTATCCAATCATCATCTTGTTCCGTGTCTTCTCCGCCCTGCAAGACAAATGTCCCGAAGCCGAGCCGTGCCCCCTCCCGGCAACAATCGAGTATTTGCTCCTGAGACAAACGGTAGCGCGAGGCGAAACGGTTGGAACGGCGTAGCCCGCAATAATAACAGTTGTTACGGCACCACGAAGAGATTTCAACGAGTCCGCGGATGAACACCCCGTTCCCGAAACGCTTCCGGGCCGCCTCTGCCGCAAAGGCACGAAGAGACGCATCCTGCCCGTCGTCCAAACCGGCAAGCAGCAATCTCCAACCTTCCCTGCCGGGACTTTTTCCAACCAAGAGTACATCCAACAGAGCTGAAAAACTGCTTTCTGAAATATTATTGAAACATTCTGCCATAAAATTAACACAAAGATACAAAAGATTGCCTTTTTTTTCGTAGATTTGTCCAATAATCAAAACTAAATAATCCTAAACGATGGCATACAACAACAACATCATGTTCATCCGCTACCAATTATTGGCGCGTTTGGTGAAAATGTGGAAAGAAAACGAGTTATTAGAGAAGATTGACCGGTTGCCCGTAGAATTGCATCCGCGCAAGCAAAAACCGTTGGGCCGCTGTTGCGTATATAAGGAACGTGCGGTGACCAAATACAAGACCATGGCCATGATGGGCTTTGACATGACGGATGAAACCGACGAAACCGAACGGCTGTCCACCTATGCCGCCCGCATGATGGAACGGAAAAGTCCCGACCCGAAGAAAAGCATCCTCAGCGTAATGGACGAGGCGTGCTCTTCGTGTGTGAAAATCAACTACGAGGTGACGAACCTGTGCCGCGGCTGTGCCGCGCGGCCTTGCTACAACAACTGTCCGAAAGATGCCATTCACTACGACAGCGAAGGAAAAGCCTACATCGACCACGAAAAATGTATCAGTTGCGGGCGCTGCCATCAGGTATGCCCCTACCACGCCATCGTGTACATTCCCGTACCGTGCGAAGAGGCTTGCCCCGTGAAAGCCATCTCCAAAGACGAATACGGTGTGGAACATATCGACCCCGAAAAATGTATTTATTGCGGCAAATGCTTGAATGCATGTCCATTCGGTGCCATATTCGACCAATGTGCCGTATTCGACGTGCTGAACCGCATCAAGGAAGGACGGCAAGTAGTGGCCATGGTGGCCCCCTCCGTACTGGCCCAATTCAAACAACCTGTAGAGAAAGTATTCGGTGCATTGAAAGCCATCGGTTTCAGCGATGTACTCGAAGTGGCATACGGCGCCGAAGAAACCATCCGTCGGGAAGCAGAAGAATTCAAAGAGAAATTAGAAAGCGGGGCTGCGTTCATGACCACCAGTTGCTGTTCGGCTTACGTACAGTTGGCCCAGAAACACATCCCTGAAATCAAGCCTTACGTGTCTTCCACGGGCTCTCCCATGTACTACGTGGCGGAGTATGCGCGTAAGAAACACCCGGAAGCCCTGACGGTGTTCATCGCCCCCTGCGCTTCCAAAAAGGCGGAAGGACGAGAGAATCCCAACGTGGACTTCGTTTGGACATTCCGCGAACTGGATGCCGTCATTGAAGGTATGGAAATAGACATGGCGGCATGCGAGGACTTTACGCCCGAAGAACACGCAGGACACGACGCGCACGGCTTTGCCAAGACCGGCGGTGTGTTCACGGCCGTAAAAAACATGGTAGGTGACCCGGAACTGCAAGGCACACTGATAGCCGACCTGAACAAGAAAAATATTGCCGCATTGAAAGCGTACGCCAAAACAGGCAAATGCCCCACACGCATGATCGAAGTCATGGCTTGCCCCGGAGGTTGTATCAGCGGTCCCTGCGCCTGCAACGAGGGTATGGCCGCCATCCGGCAGTTCGACGCGGAGCTGAAGAAAAAGGAATAGGCACAGAATGCCAATCACAAAAAGAAGAAAGGGCTATCGGAATCCGACAACCCTTTCTTCTTTTTATCTTCACGGAACTTATTCTATCAATTCTATGGTTTCCGATGCCTTTTGCTGTTGCATCCGGCTGTACTTACGCCAACGCACACCGTTTACCAATTCCGACACACCGTAAAGCATGAAACTTATCCCCAAAAGAATGAACGGGACGGAAGCGGACTCCAACGGATTGAAAAGCACGAACACTCCCAGACCCGTAATCAACAAAATGAAAAACAAGACATACCAACGGAAAGGTATCAAACGGCGTAAACGGAACATATTCCACAACTGGTTGACACCGGCCACCACCATCAGGAAACCGAAAATATACATCAGATAAGTAATGAACAGCCCCGGGAAAAAACCAAGAAAGACGCCGAACAACAGGCTGCCCAATCCCACCAAAGGAAACACAGGTTTGACCGGCACCTTATCCGAATAACGGATGATGAAATAATTGATGAGTGACACCAAACCGGAAATAAGAAACAACCCACCGATTACCTGAACCAACAATCCAGTCATCCGCTCCGGATTGGATACTAACAAAAGGCCGATAAGCAAAGCGCATACGGCACGAAAAATATAACTGTTCACTATTTTCATGAGTGCAAATATTTAATGTTTATACACGGCTAAGATACGATATTATCATTGAAAAAACGAAAGAAACCCTGAAAAATCGGTCAAAAAGCCGATTAAACGGATTTATTTTACTTACTTTACCCCTTATTACGCGACAATCTTATCTTTTATGACAGAACTTTATCTGGTGAGACACGGACAAACAGAAGAAAATGCGGCCCAAATCCTGCAAGGACACATGCCGGGGCATTTGTCACACGAAGGAATTGCACAAGCACAAGCCCTACGGGATGAATTGAAGAATATCCGTTTCGATGCTTTATTGTGCAGCGACTTGAAACGCTGTATGGACACCGCTATGATACTGAACGAACCGCACGGCCTGCCTCTTGAGTCCACACCTCTCCTTCGCGAACGGGATTGGGGACCGTTCACGGGTATGGATATCCTGAAAGCACGTACAAAAATAGACCACCGGGCCGAACCCGTAGAATCCATGTTTCACCGGGCGGAAACATTCCTGCTCGATATAGTGTCCCGTTACAAAGATAAACGTGTATTGGTAGTAAGTCACGGACTTTTCTGCCGTGTCATCCAAGCGGCCTGTTTGGGTAAGACCATCCGCGACATCCCACGTATGGACAATGCGGAGGTGCGCCGCCTCATCCTCACACCGCCGTTCTCCTTCTCCTGCCTGCAAGAAGAAACCGGTGCCACGGCCAACTAATCATATCTGGGAATCCAAACCTTCCGAACGTGTTCCCCGATTCGCACCACATAGATGCCGGACGGCAAACGGAACGTCTGCTCCCCTGCTTCGTAATGACCGGACAGTATCCGGCGGCCATCCCAAGCATAGACGGACAAGTCAGACGGAACGGACAAAGACACCCACAAACATCCCTCCCTCACGCCGATTTGGCAACCGGCCGGTTTGCTTGCGACTTCAAGCGCGTCGCCCTTTTCAGGTTTCAATACAGATACGTCGTCTACAAATGCCCCACAAGCCCCTTCTGTTTTGGCCAAGAATATGACTTGAAGGCGTTCCGTACTCACGGGCAAATCCACTTCCTGTTTCGTCCACGTACCGGTTATTGCATCCAAAACCTGTAAAGGAATCCATTCCTTCGAGGTTTCCTTTTTACAATACACTTCCAACGTAACCTGTCCTCCGCTTCGTGCCTTGTTCTGGTAAAAAAAACGCAATTTGGCATTACCGTCGGGATTGTCCGTCACGGGCGGTGACACCATCACACCTCCCAAACTTCCCAACATAAACCGCTGTACCAACCCCATATAATATGAGCCATCTGCCGCATCGGTTATGTAATCCCACGAAGCGATTTCCCCTATTCCTCCGGAACTGTCAGCCATCATACGTTCCCATTCCGTTGTATAGCCCCATTGGCTCGACACTAACCATGATGAAGCGGAAGAGGGATTCTCAAAACTTTCGTTCCATTCCGTCTTCCATTCCGAAGACGAAACCGTACCATCCGCCGTAAAACGGAAAGAGACCTGCCCGTCCGCTGTGCGGTTTATATCGGACAGTTCGAAGCCTACGTCACTCCCGTCCCATGCAAACGCCGCCGGAACGGTCTGCCCGCCGAACTCCGTTTTACCAGATGAACCGGGGAAAGGGCAACCTGCCGAATTAATCTCACCGTATGAATAAGAAGAAGATGAGGGAACGGACACGGACGAAGAAGCACACACCGGATACATCATTTGCGGTGCCGAAGCGTTTATGGTATTGCCATGCGCCCCTTCCTCAATCCGGGGATGCACGTGGTACACCATCAGCCCTTCACCGGGCAATGCCGTATCGAACCCGTCACGAACACGGCTCTCCAACAAATAAAAATCCCCCTCGGAACCTGTATCTACCCGGAACACGCCGTCTTTCTCCCAAGTGGAAGGCCGGAGCGAATAATCCCCTGTATGCGTCAACATAGTCACGTCCACCCAACCGAAGTCGTATGCTTTCACGTAAGGGTTGAAATGTGCCGGGGTGATACCGTCGTTATTCCAACTGCCTTGCGCCATGACATCCCATACGCCCGTGCCCTCGAAACTACCGCCCGTGGCATAATCGGTATCGTAATAGTCCATCGCCCCCAAAGCATGCCCCATTTCGTGGCAGCAAGGTCCGATGCGCGATATACCGCCCCCACGGTTTCCCCGTAACTCAGGCGTACAGGAATAACGGTCTATCTTCATGCCTTGCAGGGTGATTTCCTGAAACATGGCCTCATGCGACCAGATAGCGGAGGGAGAAGCCCCGGCTTCTTCACCATATCCGGCAAACACGATATGCACGTTGTCCACATAACCGTCTCCGTCGGCATCATAATCCTGCAAGTCGATTTCCCGCACGGCATGTTCCATGGCTTCGAGAAACAAAGCATACGGATTCGCGTCCGAACCGCCATAACCGTTCGAGCCATAATAAGCCATAGGATACGCGGCCCTGTAAGGTCCTAATACATCGCAATGAAACGAAAGTAGTCCGTAGGAGACTTCGCGGAAATAATCATAGACGCTTCCCTGCGCCCCGTCCACGGCATAACCCGGCTCGTTGAAGAGGGCATCGAAATCGGCCTCAGTCTTAGTGAAGCTTACATCAGCGAACGACATCAGGATTACCAAGGCACGACGTTCTCCAACGACTGCCGCATGCCTTCCTCGTTTTTCAACAGCCCTATTTCTGTACGATAGCTTCTTCTTTCGGACTTCGTCCGCCATAGGACGCAACCCTTTCGGCTGTTGTGCCAAAAAACGACGCAAACTTTCCGGGCGTTCGGCATCGGCACACAATTTATAACCAGAACGGACAGCATTCCCCATGCTGTCCGCCTTAGCAAAATACCATTCATTTCCCAAAGGTAGTAAGGTATAATTGTCTGTGGTCAAAGCCCATTTGTTGTATTCGTCGCCTTTTAAGGCTACGGTTACTGTTCCTCCGTTATTTAACCTCAAAGAAAGAAGATGAGGATATGCCGGAACTGAATACATCTTCGTACACAACAAAAAACTCACAACCACATAACACCACCTTCTTTTTTCATTCATACTCCTAAACAATGCTATTTTTTATAAAAGATGCCTATTTCTTGGTCGTCTTTTGGCTTCGTCGTATTAATCAACACCATTTTAACCCCTTCGATAACAGTTCCTTCAAGATTAGCATTTCCAACCTGCAAAGGTTTGAAAACAACTAAAGTATTGGAGAATGTATACGAATAAGGGGATGATTCATTATCTATAATTACCCCACCGGCATTTCTCGTTTCCGTATCATAGTAAACATTTGTTTCATCGATAAAACGTAGTCGCTTTGTTTTTGTGCCATCAGTAAAAACATCTTGATATTCCCAAACTGTTCCCGCAAAAGGATGTCCTTCATCATCATCCTTACAACTCGAAACGGAAACCGTAAGCAACAGGATAAACATCCAACTCAAAAATTTTAAAGCCTTCTTCATAACACTTCTTTTTAATTATTAATATGAAATTAAACTGATGCAAAGTTAAGGAGGAAAATGCGTTAAGACATATAGAATTTGTGGACGTAACGGCCACAAAGCGTAGACAAAACCGCTACGGTTTGTTATCGGAAACAAAATCGTCGGTATAGTACTTAAAGAAATCATGGGACAAAATACAAGAAATACGATAGAGCAACAACGTGTCTATGCTCTCCTTACGGAATAGTTTGTACACATTGGTACGGTCGCAATAGAGTTCCTTTGCGAACCATGACACGGAACGTCGCTGGCGGCGCAGTTCCTGTTCGATGAGCTGACCAATGTGTACCATAAAAACAAAAGCGTAAACCATCCAGTGCTTATTGCCTGCCTGAGGTACCGCCAAGTAACCTGAAGATCGCATATAAGCACAGACGGTTCACGCCCGTTAGGACGCGAACCTCTCGTAGCTTATCCTCTGATCTTCAAATTTTGGCGGTTTTCAGACAGTGAGAATGTAAGCTAAAAGCTCGTTTTCTTAAAAGCTGAATGGAATCGCTATTCCACTATTTATATGTTTGTCTTTTTTGTCGTCTGACTACTTTTGTTCTTATAAAGCCCCAAAGTTACGAAGATTCCGGCAAAAGTACAAACAGGTAAAAGAAAAGCGGTAGTTCGGCTTCCGAGATAGCTTGCCTCGAAATGCTCAATCATTGAGCATTGTTCTCCGTTTCTTACTCAACGATTGAGCAAAATGAGTATCTTTTCCCTCCATACTTTCAAGCATGTGCTCACACCGCCTGTAACTCCGAAATCTGCCGGAGTATCTGGACAGCCTCTTTCACCGAACGCACCTCCTGAATCACCATCGAACGGCGGCCGTTCGCCTCACGCAGGTTGCTACGGTGGGCATTCATGGCAGCATACGCGATGCACTTCCCGAAAGCCTTGCTCTCGAAATAGGCGCTCTTCTCGTTCTGCACGAAATAAAACACCATGCGCCCGGCCTTGAGGAATATCTTTTCTGCGCCGAGGCACTTGCCGAGGCGACGGAGCGTCACTACACGAATCAATTCCTCGCCCTCCTCAGGAATCTCCCCGAAACGGTCTTTCATGCGCAAGCGGAATGCTTCCACGTCTTCGTCGCGTTCCAGACCGTCCAGTTCGCGGTAAAGAAGCATGCGCTCGCTGCTGCTAGGCACATAATCGTCGGGGAAAGACATCTGCAAGTCGCTCTCCAACGCGCACTCGTCCACAAAGTTCTCACCGCCCAAGTCGTTCCCCTTCCTGATTTCCTCGGCATAGAGGTCGCCGAACTCATCGTTCTTCAGTTCCTTCACGGCTTCGGACAAAATCTTCTGATAGGTCTCATACCCCAAATCGGCGATGAAACCGCTCTGCTCGGCTCCCAACAGGTTACCCGCCCCACGGATATCCAAGTCCTGCATGGCGATGTGGATACCCGAACCGAGGTCGCTGAAATTCTCGATGGCCTGCAGGCGGCGGCGCGCTTCCGGTGTCAAGGCAGCCAAAGGAGGCGCCAAAAGGTAACAGAAAGCTTTCTTGTTGCTGCGCCCTACCCGGCCTCGCATCTGATGCAAGTCGCTCAGACCGAAGTTCTGCGCCCCGTTGATGATAATCGTATTGGCATTGGGGATGTCTATACCGCTCTCGATGATGGTGGTGGACACCAACACGTCGTAATCATAATGTACGAAACCGAAGATGATGTTCTCCAGTTCTTCCGGCGGCATCTGCCCGTGCCCCACGCAAACGCGGGCATCCGGCACATGCTTGTGCAACAGAGCCTCCAAATCGTAAAGGCTTGAAATACGGTTGTTCACGATGAACACCTGCCCGTTGCGGCTCATCTCGAAGTTGACCGCCTCGGCTATCAGCTCCGCACTGAACGTGTGCACCTCGGTCTGCACGGGATAACGGTTGGGCGGCGGAGTCTGTATGACCGACAAATCGCGTGCCCCCATCAGGGAGAACTGCAACGTACGCGGAATCGGCGTGGCGGTAAGCGTCAGCGTGTCCACATTGACCTTCATCTGGCGCAGCTTTTCCTTGGTAGCCACCCCGAACTTCTGCTCTTCGTCGATAATCAACAAGCCGAGGTCCTTAAACTTCACCGACTTGCCTATCAGTTTGTGCGTCCCCACAATGATATTGATTTTTCCGTCGGCCAAATCCTTCAAAATGTCTTTGGTTTTGGCCGCGCTACGGGCACGGCTCAGGTAATCCACCCGGACGGGCATTCCTTTCAGACGCGAAGAGAAAGTCTGGAAATGCTGGTAGGCTAACACTGTGGTAGGCACCAACACCGCCACCTGCTTATTGTCCGCACAAGCCTTGAAGGCAGCACGAATGGCCACCTCGGTCTTGCCGAATCCCACATCCCCACATACCAGGCGGTCCATCGGACGGTCGCGCTCCATGTCGGCCTTCACGGCCTGCGTGGCCTTCAACTGGTCGGGCGTATCCTCATAAAGGAAACTGGCCTCCAACTCGTGCTGCATGAAACTGTCGGGACTGAAGGCGAAACCTTTCTCCTGACGGCGGAGGGAATACAACTTGATGAGATCGCGTGCGATATCCTTGATTTTGGTCTTCGTCCGCTCTTTCAGGCGTTCCCATGCCCCCGTGCCCAACTTGTTCAACCGGGGAGGCTCGCCCTCCTTGCCACGGTATTTGCTCACCTTGTGCAGGGAGTGAATGGAGACGAACACCACATCGTCGTTCTGATAGATTATCTTGATGACTTCCTGCATGGTGCCGCCATTGGGAATGCGTACCAAACCACCGAACTTCCCGACCCCGTGATCTACGTGAACCACATAATCGCCGATGTTAAACTCCTGAAGTTCTTTCAACGAAAGAGCCACTTTGCCGCTCCGCGCCTTATCGCTGCGGAGGTTATACTTATGGAAACGGTCGAAAATCTGATGGTCGGTGAAAAAGCACGTCTTGAGGTCGTCGTCGGCAAACCCGGCATGCAAAGTACGGTTCACGGGAGTAAAGTCGATACCCGAAGCCTGTTCCGTGAAAATGGAAGCCAATCGGTCGGTCTGTTTGGCCGAATCGGCCAATATATATAAGGTGTATCCCTTTTCCAGATACTCATGGAAAGTACGGGTCACCAATTCAAAATTCTTATGGAAAATAGGTTGTGCCGTCAGGTGGAAACGCACGGTGGCCTGCGGTGTGGCGGACGGCTTGTTCCCAATCTCTACCCTGCGGAAATCGAGCATTCCCTTCATCAAGGCCGACCCGTCGATAAGCATCAGGTCGGCACGGAGCTTCTCGTGCTGTTCTGCCTCTTCCATCTCCGTCCGGGCCTGCTCGTCCATCAGGGCCTGCGTCGAAAAACCGTCGGCATATACCCGGTCGGCCACGTCACGCAAGAAGAACAAATCTTTCATCACCAAGACGGTCTCCGGGGGCAGGAAGTCCGTGAACGGCACCTTGCCCTGCGTATAACCGGCCAGTTCGGGCACGATGACGATTTCTTCCTGTTTATCACGCGAAAGTTGCGTCTGCACTTCAAACGTACGGATACTGTCCACTTCATCGCCGAAAAAGTCCACCCGGTAAGGCCATTCCGAGGAGAACGAAAACACATCAAGGATACTGCCCCGCACGGCGAACTGCCCCGGTTCATAGACATAATCCACACGCCGGAAACCGAACGCACGCAAAGTCTCCTCCACGAACGTAATGTCCACCCGCTCGCTAACGTGCAGCCTCAGCGTCTGCTCATCCAGTTTCTGCCGCGACACGACTTTTTCCATCACCGCCTCGGGATAAGTGACCACGAAAAGCGGGCAATGTCCTGCCGACAAACGGCTGATGACCTCCGTGCGGAGTATCTCGTTGGCCGCATCCCGCTGCCCGAACTTCACCGCCCGGCGGAACGAAGAAGGAAAATAGAACACTTCTTGCTCACCTAGAATCTGCGTCAGGTCGTGATAAAAATACCCGGCCTCTTCCGCATCATCCAACACGAAAACATACGGACAAGCCACCACCTGCGGACAAGCTGCGGCCACACTGCTGAACAGCAAAGGAGCGGCCGACGCACACAGTCCTTCCGCGAAAATCGTCCGCACAGAACCGTCCTGCAAAGCCTTGGCCAAAGCCTTTACCGACTTATGCCCTGCATAGAGGGCCTGTAAACCTTGTATCTCCATGATTCAATCCGGTGCAAAATTACAAAGAATCACTAAAAAAACACCTCCGCCGGAAGAAATATTTCCACTCTGTTACCTGTATTCGTGATTTATGTCTATATTTGTTTCACGAATACAAACGAAGTCATTCACTTTTAAAGCTGACAGAAATATGCGTTCAGACAGTGTAGTTATCATTCCTACGTACAACGAAAAGGAAAACATAGAAAACATCATCCGGGCCGTATTCGGACTGGAACAACCGTTCGACATGCTGATCATAGACGACGGCTCACCCGACGGCACGGCGACCATCGTGAAACGCCTCATGGCGAACGAGTTCAAAGACCGCCTGCATCTCATCGAACGTACGGGGAAATTAGGTCTCGGCACAGCTTACATTGCGGGATTCAAATGGGCTGTGGCGCAGAAATACGACTATGTCTTCGAGATGGACGCCGACTTCAGCCACAACCCGAACGACCTTCCGCGACTGTACGCCGCTTGCGCCCAAGAGGGATACGACGTGGCCATCGGGTCGCGCTACGTGAACGGGGTGAACGTGGTGAACTGGCCCATGGGGCGCATCCTGATGTCCTACTACGCCTCTAAATACGTGCGCATCATCACGGGGCTGAAGATAAACGACACCACGGCCGGCTTTAAATGTTACCGCCGCCGTGTATTGGAAACCATCGAACTAGACAAGGTCCGCTTCAAAGGATATGCCTTCCAGATAGAAATGAAGTTCACCGCCAAGCAGTGCGGTTTCAAGATAAAGGAAGTGCCGGTCATCTTCGTCAACCGCGAGCTGGGCACAAGCAAGATGAGCGGCGGCATTTTCAGCGAAGCCGTGTTCGGGGTCATCCGCCTACGGCTCGATGGTTGGTTCAGGCACTATCCAAAACCATCTTAAAATCAAATATTTGCAAAACCATTTTTATTTGGCGCAGATTGAAAAATCATTCGGCTGAGATTGATTTTTCAATCTGCGCCAAACGATTTCCGGTTCTCAGCCGAATGTTCTTTCCACATGCCCGAATACCGTTTTCAGTCTTCAAACATCCCTTTTCCGTCCACCCCCAAAAGCTCGCAAAGTTGGAGCACCATCTCCTGCGGAAGCCCCATGCGCGGGTCATCCGTCGCAGACCACAGGGATGCCAGGAAGTGAGGCCACTCCTCACGGTAAACTCTGGCCATGCGATGATTGTAATCCGAAGCCTGCCGCAAGGAGAAACGTACGTTGGCTATGCGGTCGGCCAACTTGACCATGGGGGCGTAAGGTGTGGCACGGATACCCTCATAATATTTCACTCCTGCACGCTCGGCACGCGTACGCCCTTTTTCATTCGTCAACGCGTACACAATCTCCGCCGCCGTGAACGCCTGCGCCTCGTCCAGCCCCAAAAACCGGGCGCGTTTTCGCACGTCGTTGTACGTCAGACGGGCATCCTCTATACTGTCGTGGAACCACGCCCCGAACATCACGGCCGGCACGTCTTCCGCCCGCGTGCACACCTCGCCTCCATAACGGGCCACCAGTTCTGCCACACCGTCCAAATGGTAAGAATAAGGCAAATCCCTGCCATAAAATTGGTTGACGGCCGCATGCGCCTCATGCGCGGCATGGCGGATACGTTCCAACAGGTCCGACTGCCGTTCCAGTATTTCAGAAAATAAAGTCTTGTTTTCCATATTCCTTTGATTTTGATTTGCAAAGGAAACAAAAATCCATATACCGGACAAGATTCCGCCCGACAAGATACCACCAATAAGAAGTATTTATTAAATTTGCAGGAGATGCGGATACAAAAACATCGATGAAGGCACATGAAGACAGAAGAAATCATAGAACTTTTCCGGCAATTCGAATCGATAGCCAACGAATATGAAGGTGTCGAATGTTGGAGCGCAAGGGAACTTGCCAAATTACTTGGATACGCCCAATGGCGCAATTTTGAAAACATAGTAAACAAAGCCAAAGCGGCATGTGAACATGCAGAACAAGAGGTTTCATACCATTTTGCTGAAGTCGGCAAAATGGTTTCCCTCGGTTCCGGTTCGGAACGCGAAGTTTCCGATTATATGCTCACCCGCTATGCCTGTTACCTCGTCGCCCAGAACGGTGACCCGAGAAAACCGCAAGTAGCATTTGCCCAAAATTATTTCGCCGTGCAGACGAGACGAGCCGAACTGGTACAACAACGTATCCTCGACTACGAACGGATACAAGCGCGCACCAAACTTGCAGAAACAGAAAAACGCCTGTCCGGTATACTTTATGAACGTGGCGTGGACAGCAAAGGCTTTGCTCTTATCCGTTCAAAAGGAGACAAGGCCTTGTTTCGTATCGACACAGCATTGCTCAAAAGGAAATTAGGAGCACCAGAAAGCCGTCCATTGGCCGACTTTTTGCCTACAATCAGTATTAAAGCCAAAGACTTCGCAGCAGAAATGACCTCTGTCAACGTACAACAAAAGGACTTGTACGGACAACAAGAAATCGGGAAAGAACACGTAGACAACAATGCCGCCGTACGAGACATGCTCCTGCAACGAGGTATTGTTCCTGAACAACTTCCACCCGGTGAAGATGTGAAAAAAGTGGAACGAAGGCTTAAATCAGAAGAGAAACGGCTGACCGGAAAAGCGAAAAAGAAATAACCGAACACGCCTATCATCTTCTCCGAAAATAAAATATTATAAAAACAGGAGCTGAAAAAGACCCTATAAAGAAAACCATTATGAGAACCAGAATACAAAATGCCACCATCGTCAACGAAGGAAAACGCTTCGTAGGTACGGTCACACTGGAAGACGACAAGATTCTGAGTATCGTCCCGTCCGACGATACCATACACACCCTTCCGCCGACCGACCGTGTGATAGACGCCGAAGGGCTGTACCTGATACCGGGCGTGATAGATGACCATGTGCATTTCCGCGAACCGGGACTGACCCACAAGGCCGACATCGCCACCGAAAGCCGGGCGGCCGCCGCCGGAGGCGTGACGTCGTACATGGACATGCCGAACGTCGTGCCGCAGACCACCACCCTCGAAGCCTTGAACGACAAGTTCCGGTTGGCAGCGGAAAAGAGCCTCGTCAACTATTCTTTCTTCTTCGGGGCCACCCATACGAACACCGGCATGTTGGAACAACTGGATCCGCACAAGGTATGTGGCGTCAAACTGTTCATGGGAAGCAGCACGGGCAATATGCTCGTCGACCGCGAAGACGCGCTACGCGCCATATTCAGCCGCTCCCCCCTGCTCATCATGACCCATTGCGAAGACTCGTCCATCATATCGGCCAACCTGAAATCGTTCCGGGAACGGTATGGAGACGACCCGGACGTGAAATACCACCCTGCCATCCGCAACGAAGAAGCTTGTTTCCGTTCTACGGAACTGGCCGTCAAACTGGCACGGGAAACCGGTGCGCGACTCCACGTGGCCCATGTCAGCACCGCACGCGAACTCTCCCTTTTCAGCCGTGGACCGTTGTTTGACGAAACCACGGGACGCATGAAAACTGTCACTGCCGAAGCCTGCATCGCCCATCTGTTTTACACGGATGCCGACTATGCCCGCCTCGGGACACGCATCAAATGCAATCCGGCTATCAAAAGCGGTGCCGACCGGGCGGCTTTGCGACAGGCATTGACCGACGGACGTATCGACGTGATAGGCACGGACCACGCTCCCCACCTGCCTGCTGAAAAAGAAGGCGGTTGCATGAAAGCGGCCTCCGGCATGCCCATGGTGCAGTTCTCGCTCGTCACGATGCTCCGCCTCTCCGACGAAGGCGTGCTGCCCGTCGAACGTGTCGTGGACCTGATGTGCCATGCCCCGGCCCGGCTATTCCAAATCAAAGGCCGCGGTTTCCTCCGCGAAGGTGCACAAGCAGACCTCGTACTGCTCCGTCCGTCCTGCCCGTGGACCTTACGGAGAGAGGACATCCTGAGCCGCTGCGGTTGGAGCCCGTTAGAAGGAGAAACGTTCAACTGGTCGGTAGAACAGACCTACTGTAACGGGCATTTAGTATATAATCACGGCCATATAAACACAGACGTCTGCGGCCGGCAACTTACTTTCGACCGATGACCCATACATTGACTTATCACATACACGAGGTGGCTCCCTACATCAACTGGATATACTTTTTCCACGCCTGGGGATTCCCGCCGCGCTTCGCCGCCATCAGCCGCATACACGGCTGCGACGCCTGTCGCGCCGGTTGGTTGGCTGAATTTCCGGAAGAGGAAAGGACGCGGGCGGCCGAGGCCATGCAGCTATTCAAGGATGCCAACCGCATGTTGGCACAGTGGGACGGAGATTTCCACACCCACGTACGTTTCGGGCTATATCCGGCCTGTTCGGACGGCGACGACCTGCTTCTTACCGACCCGGAACAGGAGGGGCGTACGCTTCGCCTCGCCTTGCTGCGCCAACAACACACCATGAAACCGGACGAACCTTATCTTTGCCTTTCGGATTTCGTACGTCCGCTATCGCAAAACATACCCGATACCGTGGGAGTTTTCGCGGCTACTGTAGATGCGGACATGGAACATCTCTACGAAACCGGTGCATACGCCGATGACTTCAAACACTTGTTGGCACAGACATTGGCAGACCGCTTGGCCGAAGCCTCTACGGAAAAAATGCACCAAGAAGTGCGTACAACCTACTGGGGATATGCAAAAGACGAACAGTTGTCCATCGAAGACCTATTGGTGGAGAAGTTTGCCGGCATCCGGCCGGCCGTAGGCTATCCTTCCCTGCCGGACCAGTCGGTCAACTTCGTGCTGTCGGAATGGTTGGGTTTTCCGGAAATCGGTATCCGGCTGACCGAAAACGGTGCCATGGTGCCGCATGCCTCGGTAAGCGGTCTCATGCTGTCCCATCCCTCCACACGCTACTTCGCCGTAGGGAAAATCGGGGAAGACCAGTTGGAAGATTATGCCCGGCGACGCGGCCTGCCCGTGGAAACGATGCGTAAATTCTTAGCCGCTAACTTTTAACCGTCAAAACAAAAATATGGTATTACGAATACTTCCCGTCTTATTGCTGACGTTGATATTGTCCGATGTCTACCTGTACTTCAAGTTCATGCGCGGACGCAGGCACCCTCTTTGGGCCTATTTTCTCTTTTTCCTGCCCAACGCATTGTTGCTGATTGCCGCCCTCATACTGACTTGGACGGAAAACCATACGCCGGAGAACATGACCCAAATGGTCATCTTCTTCAGTCTCTACATGCTCATCGCGCTGCCCAAGATGCTGTTCCTTATCGTGGATTTGACAGGAAAAAGCATCTGCCTGTTTTTCCCCCGTGCCAAAAAGGCATGCACGATGGTAAGTTCCGCCACGTCTCTCCTTTTGTTCTGCATCATGGGAGCGGGGTTGAGTTTCGGGCCTACCCTTTTGCAAGTCCGCCACACGGACTTCTCCTCGGCCGACCTTCCGCCTGCCTTCGACGGCTATCGCATCGTGCAGTTCAGCGACCTTCACCTCACAAGTTTCAGGAACCGGCCGGAAATGGTGGAGAAAGTCGTGGAACGCATCATGGAACAATGCCCCGACATAATCGTGTTTACCGGTGATTTGGTCAGCACGGAAGCAAACGAATTAGACAGGTTCGACGAGATACTTTCCCGCCTGCACGCACCGGACGGGGTGTATTCCATCTTAGGCAACCACGACTACCTGACATACGCCCGCTACCTTTCTCCCGAAGAGCAAGCCGCCCAACGGGAAAAGTTGAAGGAAAGGCAACGTGCCATGAACTGGGACCTGCTGCTGAACGAACACCGCATCATACATCAAGGCCGGGACAGCATCGTGCTCGTCGGCGTAGAGAACGACGGGAAACCGCCTTTTCCCGAACGCGGCGACCTGAAAAAAGCGTTGGACGGACTTCCCGGATATGGGGCGAACAATGATTCGACCCGTATCTTTAAAGTGTTGCTCAGCCATGACCCCACCCACTGGCGACGCAAGGTATTGCCGCAAACCGACATCCAACTCACACTGTCGGGGCATACCCACGGCATGCAGTTCATGCTCTTCGGGTGGTCCCCCTCCGAATATTTTTATCCCGAGTGGAAATACATGTACCGCGAAGGCGAACGTGGATTATACGTCAGCCTGGGCATCGGCGGGGCACTCATTCCTTTCCGGTTCGGTGCATGGCCCGAAATTAACGTCATAACCTTGCACAATAAATAGGTATTCCTTAACTTTGTACAAATAAACTGTCAAAGAAAACAAGATGTTACTCTATCGAATCTACCAACTCTGTATCGCGCTGCCCGTCCTGTTGGTCTGCACCATGCTGACGGCCATCGTCACCATCATCGGTTCGTGGATAGGCAACGCTCATTTCTGGGGATATTATCCCGGGAAAATCTGGTCTATCATCATCTGCCGCGTGCTCTTCATCCCGGTTATCGTACGCGGCCATGAAAACGTGGACAAGAAAACCTCATACGTGTTTGTGGCCAACCATCAGGGGGCATTCGACATCTTTTTGATTTACGGCTTCTTGGGCCGCAATTTCAAATGGATGATGAAAAAATCATTGAGGAAAATCTTCTTGGTCGGAAAAGCATGCGAGAGCGCACGTCACATCTTCGTAGACAAGTCGGGACCGAAGAAAATCCAGGAGACTTACGCCAAAGCCCGTGAAATCCTAAAAGAAGGAACCTCTTTGGTCGTATTTCCCGAAGGCGCCCGCTCGTTCACCGGACACATGGGAGTGTTCAAGAAAGGAGCATTCCAATTGGCGGACGAACTGCAACTTCCCGTGGTTCCCGTAACCATCGACGGATCATTCGACATTCTTCCACGTACGAAAGGTTTCGGTTTCGTTAAGCGCAACAAACTGGCTCTCACCATCCACCACCCCATCCTACCCAAGGGAAAGGGACCGGAAAATATCAAAGAAACGATGGAGGAAGCATACCAAAATCGTGAACACGAAGCACTGCAGCATGTGACAGAATTATTGCAGGAATATCAGCTGTTATTACAGAATCTGGCGGATCAGGCGCAGACAGAGAAACTTCTTGCGCTGCTTTCTGCTGTAAAGATTTTGGTTGAAAATTATCAGATGCAGGATCTGCTTGGCATAGCAGATATATTGTATGGAGGAATCCTGCCGGTGTTAGACAGTGAAAGCAGATAAGAGACAAAAGTGGAGAAGTGTACATGGAGATTTTGGAAAATAATAAAAGGGCATTGGAACGTGTTATGCCGAAATTCCTTGAGCAGAGGTTGGCTGCTGCCGGAGTGAAGAATGTGTTTGTGGAGATGGCGGCGGATGGCGAACGGATTTTGGGAATAGAAAGAGAAAACCGGAAATGGTATTTAAACAGCCGGTATGATACTGCATTCGCAGCGGCGGTTTATGCCGGACGGTATCAGGTTCGCGCTTATGGTACCTATTTTGTATTTGGATTTTCTGATGGAAGACATGTGAGAGAATTTTTAAAAAAATGTGATGATACCAATCATATTGTGATATGTGAGCCCAGTGTGGAGGTTTTTGAGGAATGCTGTGAGCAATTTGACGTATCGGATATTCTGGAAGATAAGAGAGTGCGCTTTTATATTCCGGATGTAACAGACAGCATTGAAGATATTATGAAAAAAAACCTGCAATATTCAGATTTCACATTTACGGAATTCTGTATTTTGCCGGGATATGATATATTATTTCACGAGGAATGTGAAGAGTTTCAAAATTTGATCATTGAGCGGCTGCGGGACGAGGCGGTAAAGAAGGGGACAAGCTTGAGTTTCCAACGTGTGATACCGCGTAATACGCTTTATAATATGAAGCATACGATTCGGACGAGAAATATCGGACAGATCAGAGAGGCACTGGAAGGGTATCCCTTAGAGGATATTCCGGCAGTTATTGTGTGTGCCGGCCCTTCTCTGGACAAGAATATTCAGGAACTGAAAAAGATCCAGGGCAGGGCACTGATTATTGTTGTGGATGCGGCACTTCGCGCTGTTATGCGTGCAGGAATCCATCCGGATCTGGTGTGTACGGTAGATCCGAACCCACCGGAACGTTTCTTCACAGACCTGGATTTGTGTGGGCTGACATGGTGTTGTGAAAACGCCTCCAAACCCGAAATTATACGGAAGTATGGAGAACGGGTATATTATTTTGGCTACTTTGAAAAAGGCTGGAATCAGATGATTTCTGAGATGCTGGGATATGGATTCCCAGTTCTGCCGACCGGCGGATCAGTGAGTTCGATAGCATTTGCAATGGCACTTTATTTCGGCTTCCGGAAAATTGTATTTATGGGACAGGATCTGGCCTTTACCGGGGGAAAATCACATACTTCCGGAATTGAGGGCGCACTTGGCGATAATGATAAATACATTAAGAGCCGTTGCCTGATGGAAGTGGAAGGAATCGACGGAACAATGCTTCAGACGGACTTCCAGATGTGGTATTACAAGCAGTGGTTTGAAAAGGCAATTCGTGACGGTGGAGATCGAATGCGTGTCATTGATGCAACAGAGGGCGGAGCCAGGATTGAAGGCACGGAGAATATGAAAATGTCGGAGGTTGTGGCGGGAGAGTGCCCGGCAGAGTTCGACTTCCGGAAGATTGAACAGGCGATACCGCCGGCATTTTCTGTGGAGGAACAGCAAAAACTGGAAAAAGCTTACAGAAATTTGAAACTTCAGGCAGGGGATTTGCAGAAATTTATCGAAAAACAGATTCAAGCGTTAGACAGTCTATGCCGAAAATCTGGCGGCGATACAGGGGTAACGGATAATGATGTCAGAGTGTTGCGGGATATGCTCGAGGAGAATGATATCCTGGAACATATGCCCCTGTTTGGTATGATGACCGTATATGCGCAAAAGGCAGAATATGAACTCGGTGATACGATTTACACGAAAGAAAACATGGGAATCAGAGATCTGGCAGAGCTGAATTTAAATTTGTTTTTGGGATACCAGAAGGCAGTGCAGATGCTGTTGGAGGATATAGAGGATAATTTGAGTGAAGAAAGTATTAGTGATAAAGGGACGCTCGGCATATAATGTACTAAGAAAGGCAGCCGATGAAATCGCGGAGGGATTCCGTGCATATGGCTGCGAGACAGAAGTGCTTGATACGCAGACGAATGATTTCCTTGTACGGTTGAGCGGCTGCCTGGAACAGAGAGAGCAATATGCATTTTGTTTTTCTCTGCAGGCAATCGGATGGGAACAGGAATGTACGGCTTTGCCGCAGCTGCGTGATATACGGAGAGTGGGATGGCTGGTGGATGATCCCTTTTTTCATGAGGCGAGGCTGATTGGCAGCGTTGGAACGGGAGCGTATGTCCTGACAGTACAGGATGCGTTTACACAGCGGATCAGAGAGATGTATCCCAAGTTTGAAATGATAGAGACGCTGTACCATGGCGGTTTTGCAAGCGAACAGGTTCCCCGGTGGGAAGACCGGGAGATTGATGTATTTTTCCCGGGGAGTTATACGTCGCGCGAAAATGTATGGGAAAAATTAAAAAAGATCGACGGGATTATGGGAAGTATTGCACAGAAAGTGGCGGTGCGCCTGATTCAGAATGGACAGATCAGAACATGGGATGAGGAGCTTCGCTGTTATCTGGAAGAAATACAGTTCGAGATGAGCGAGGATGAATTTCAGACACTTCTGAGAGCGTTCTATCCGTTAGATGAGTTTCAGCGGGTCTGCATCCGGGAGCGGATGCTGGAGGAGCTGCTAAAGGCCGGGAGACATGTGAGTGTTGTTGGCAGAGGATGGAATACCTATCAGGGGGGAGGCTCTGAAAATCTGGATATTTTGTCGGAGGAGGGCGTTGACATCACGGAAGTTATCCGCTATATGCAGAATTCCCGGATCGTGCTGCATAATATCAATTTTGAGACGGGCATGCATGAACGCATTTTTACCGCGATGCTGGCGGGGGCTGTCTGTGTTACCAGTAAGTATCAATTACTGGAAAGATTTTTTGAAGACGGAAAAGAGATTGTCACGTATCCGGCAGATGCGCCGGAGCAGCTGCCGGTTGTGATTGATGAGTTGCTCTCGAATCCCGGACGTGCTGCCCAAATTGCCGCGGCAGGAAGGAAGAAGGCGCTACAAAAACATACATGGAAGCGGCGCGGAGAACAGATTGCAAAATGGATGGATGACGGGCTGAATTTTACATATTAAGCGGGAGATTACGACAGAATCTCTAGTATGCGGGCGATGCGATGCTGCCAGGTATGTGCCGCCTGCATTTTCCCGGAACAGTTTGCGATAATCTGACGGCGCTCATTGTCGTGCGCAAGGTAATAGTCAATTTTGCGTACAAAATCATCTTCGCTCTCATAAAAGACAAAGTCTTCACCGGGAACAAAATCATCAAGAAAATCTTCCTGGTAATTGCTCAGAAGAAAACCGCCGCTTCCCATGATATCCATACAGCGAAGCGGTATGCCGGAGTGAATGCTACGCAGCGTGATATTTAAATTGATGGAACTGTGCCGGAATACAAGCGGCATAACTCGATAATAATCGATCGGTCCGACAAATTCTGCTTTGGGAAGCAGAGGTGACGGATGGTGTGTATAAAGCTTCAGGGCAAACTGCTCGGAAGCTTTTTTTAGTAAGCTAAGACGTTCTGTGGAAGTAATCTTACGGCAAAGAAAATAGTTGGCGTATACATAAGAAAGGGTTTCTGTGCCGCCGGACATGGGCTGGTAAGGACACACACGTGAAAGTTCTTCCAATATATCCTGTGTCAACAGGTCTTCCAGAAAGAAGTCGCCATATACCTGACGCTGCGCATTCATGATAGATTCCAGATAACCGCGCGTATAATCGGAGATTCCGTTTAAACGATCGAACAGATTGTGATCTTCGTTGTAAAGGGAGCCGACAAATGATACCTCCGCCGATACCGCAGAACGTGCAGATGCCGGGCAGATCATGTGCGACAGCCGTGATACATTTGCAGCCAAAGGAAGATAATAGACGGTGGAAATCCCGGCATTTTTAAAGGTCAGATATGTCGCCTTATCAAAAAGAAAGACATAATTGCAGGGATTGATCAGCGTGCAGGAATATAAAGCTACCAGTGGGCTGTCATAGACGTAGGAAACATAACGGATTCCATGACGCTGACAGCAGGAGGAGAGGATAGGGTAATAATTAAAGGAAAAGACAAAGTCATACGATGCCTTCTGGAGCGCAACATCAAATGCGGCAGAAAAAGCAGTGCTCTGTCTGTCGTTGTACTCCTCGTGAAAAAAAAGGTCGCAGGCAATATTCATATCTTCAAACGCATCAATCATATCCTGCTTGGCAAATGCAGGCGAGTCAAAAAAAAGTATTTTCATGATATACCTCTTAGGATAGTCCATAGGCGAGAGAAATCATTGTTAACAAACGCTCCGGATAGTTGTGCTTTTCCTGGACGGTGAGAAGACCGTTCTGTGCAATCTCTGCACGTTCTTTCTCGTGCGACAGATAATATTCCGTTTTGGCAAGCAGATCGTCCTCACTGACGTAGCAGTCGAGATCTTCCCCAACGGTAAAAAGATCCTCAAGTTCCGGCTGGTAATTGGTGAGGCAGAAACCGCCGCAGGCAAGAATATCAAAAATGCGAAGCGGCAACGCCGACCGGATGGATTTTGCGGTAATGTTCAGATTGATCTTGCTGTTGGAGAAGACCAGAGGCATCTCTGTCAATGTTTTTACAAGGCCTTTATTTTGGACGGGCAGACCGGTGGAATCACTTCCGGTATATAGCGTGACCGGATAATGATTTCCCAGAAGCTGCATGGTGCGAACCCGTTCCTGCGCAGAAATTTTAGCACAGAGATAAATCTGAGCCATCGCAACGCGGTCGTCGCGGATGGATTTTTCCGGCGGAATGTAGAATCCGGGCAATGCCTCGCGAAATTCGGCAACGATAGAATCCGGCAGCAGGTCTTCCAGAAAGTAGCAGCCGTAAATGCTGCGCTGCGCATCCATGATACCCTCGAGATATCCGCGCAGGTAGGCGGAATCGGTCTGCAGACGATCATAAGGGCATTTCTCGGTGTACAGAGAGCCGACAAACGTGACATCACCGGCATATTTTGCGTGCTCCGCGGGGGACGCCTTTTGAAGGACGTTGTGCCAGCGGGATGGATTGCTGGCAAGCGGCAGATGGAAAATGCAGCCGGGATTTTGGGGAGCAATCTCCTCATACTGGGCACGGTCAAATAGAAAAATACGGTTCCACGGATTGCTCACGGTGTCAGAATATAGTTCCATAACCGGGCAGTCCACCGTCCAGCAGAGATAGCGGATCTGGAAGATATTACAGATTTCCGAGATAAAGGGATAGTAATTGATACTGAACACAAAATCGTAGCTGTGTGCAAACAATTCATTCTTCAGAGCGGTAAGACCTTCCAGGGGTCCGAGATTCTTATTGTAAATTTCCAATGTGATTTCTGTTACCTGATTCCCGAGTTCCCGAAACCCCTCGATAATATCAGGTTCGCAAATACTTCCATAGCGGTAAAATAACAGATTCATAGGTACCTCACTTATATTAAATGGATAAGGAATGACGTACATCCAGCATTAGCGCAAGCCGCGCCTGGTAACTGTATTCCTGGCGGATTCGCTGATAACCGTTTGCAGCAATTTCCCTGCGTTCATCTTCGTGATGCAGATAATAAGAAATCTTATCAAGAAGATCAGCTTCACTGTCAAAGAGGACAAGCTCTCTGCCGACTTCAAATAATTGCGGTAATTCCGACTGATAGTTGCTGAGCAGAAAACCGCCGCAACCGAGAACATCAAAAATGCGCAGAGAAGCGCCCGACTGGATCCCTTTTGCGGTAAGATTCAAATTGATTTTGCTGCATTTGAAAACTTTTGGCATTCCGTCGAGAGAGGAGGCAATTCCCCGCAGACGGATATTTTTGAGTGGGGACGTATCACTCTGCGTATAGAGATCCAGAGAAAAGTGTTCTCCGATGGAATTCAGCAGATGAATACGCTCCATCTCCGTACACATAGGGTTTAAAAGCAGATTTCCGAGCAGTGTGCGTTTATCCAGATCATAACCGGGAGAAGGGGATACATCGATCAGCTGATCCAGCGTATCCATGAGATCCGGTGGTATGATGTCACACAGAAAGTTGTATCCGTAGACGAGCTGCTGCGCATGCAGGATGCCGTCGAAATATCCCTGTATATAAGAAGGAAGCTGCGTGCGGATAGCGTGATAAGGCGACTTTTCTGTATAAAGAGAACCGACAAAGGAGACATCGCAGTCATAATTTGCGTGATCCTGCGGAGTCGGTATAATAGAATCATAATGCGGAAGGTCGCAGCCGAGCGGCAGATAAAAAATATGCCCCGGATTTTTTCTACAAAACTCCGTATAGAGTGTATAGTCAAAAAGAAAGACATAATTGCTGTCATACTGTAATGTATGCGAGTAGAGCTGAATGACCGGACTGTCCACGATCCAGCAGAAATAAGGAACCTGCAGACGGTGACAGACAGTTGCGATCACGGGAATAAAATTAACGGAAAATACGAGATCAAAAGAATTTTTGCGAATTTCCTCACACAGCACGGCGTCGTATGCGTCGTCTGTATCCGGATGGGAAAAGGAACAGGACGGGAGGATAAGCTTGTGCCCGAGAAGTTCCAGAGCACGGATAATGCCGGGTTCACAGATGCTGTTGTGTTTACAGAATAATATGTTCATGAATATTTCCTTTCGGACAAAGCGCAAAATCTTTTCATAATTGCGGTTTTATGACATTTATTATATACTAAAAAACGGAAGAGTGACAAGTATATGGGACAATTTTAGACAGCGAAGGTTATGCAGAAGCTGAATGGTTCGATATATATTATAAGGCAGCAGGAGGCTGCAGGAGAAACAGGAGGTTGTAGAAATGTTAAACGGTAAGACAATATTAGTGACAGGTGGTACGGGATCTTTTGGCAATGCATTTACACAGTATGTGCTGGATCACTATACACCGAAGAAGATTATCATTTATTCCCGCGATGAGTATAAGCAGTTCATTATGGCGAACAAGTTCAGAAAATATAAAGACACACTGCGGTTTTTTATCGGAGATGTCCGTGATAAAGAAAGACTGTACCGGGCGTTTGATGGAGTGGATTATGTGGTACACGCAGCAGCATTAAAGCAGGTTCCGGCGTGTGAATATAATCCGATGGAGGCTGTGAAAACGAATATCGACGGTGCCATGAACATTGTGGATGCAGCGCTCGACTGTGGTGTAAAGCGAGTGGTTGCACTCTCGACAGACAAGGCGGTCAATCCGATCAACCTGTACGGCGGTACCAAGCTTGTGTCGGATAAACTGTTTATTGCGGCAAATGCATATGCGGGAGCAAAGGATGTTTGCTTCTCTATTGTAAGATACGGAAATGTTGCCGGAAGCAGGGGATCTGTCATTCCGTTTTTCCGCAATATTGTGAAAGAGGGTGGCACTTCTCTGCCGATTACCGATTATCGCATGACACGCTTCTGGATCAGCCTGGACGAGGGCGTACAGCTGGTTATTAAGGCATTGTCCGAAGCGAAGGGAGGAGAAACTTTTATCTCCAAGATTCCGTCTTTTAAGATTACTGATCTGGCACAGGCGATTCTTCCGGGATGCGAGATGCCGGAGGTAGGAATCCGTGAGGGAGAAAAGCTGCATGAGATCATGGTAACACGTGAGGATTCCATGATGACATATGAATACGAGAAGCATTTTATTGTGTATCCGCATTTTGACTGGTGGAGCAATACCAAGATTCAGGCAGGCGGCAAACTTGTAGAACCGGGATTTGAGTATAGCTCGGGTACCAATACAGAGTGGCTGAGCGTAGAGCAGATTCAGGAGCGGTTGGAAACAGTCAAAGAACATTAGTGGGTAGAAACACTCCGGAATGGAGACAGGGATGGAACAGAGAAATATTGTACTGGTCAGTGGAAGCGGTGTGTATGGAGCGGTCAGCAAATACATTACAGAATTTGCGGCAGCATTTCGTGAGCTTGGGTATCATACCGTGATTCTGGACGGAAATCTCAAATCATTTCGTGACAAATACCGGTATCTGAAAGAACACATTTCAATCTACGCGCTGGTAGACTGTCAGGCGATGGTTGCAGATGTACTTCCGGAATGCTTAGAGGATTCTTCAGTTCCACGGGTGCATTATCTGTGCGATCATCCGCTGTACCTGTACGAACGGCTTGAACGTCTGAATGAAAGTGATATTATTCTGAATGTGGATGCGAGGCATACGGCTTATCTGAAAAAGTATTATCCGCGTCTGGAACGTGTTGCTTATGTTCCGCTGAGCGGAACAGGGGCAGACATACAAAAACCATATCAGAACCGGGAAATAGGGCTGCTTTTTACCGGTTCCTACTGGGTGCCGCAGATGCCTGTGCACAAGACCGCGGAGATGGGATTTGCAGATTCGGTAAAGTGGTCGGTGCAGACCATGCTGACCGGTAATCCGTACCTTTCTGTAGAGGACGCTTTGGAGAAAGTGCTGGAAAGTTGTCAGGTTACGGTGGGCAGGGAAGAATTTGCTGCTATTTTAAGTGAACTTTCCGGGGTGGAGTTTTATGCAAGGGAATATTACCGGGACAGGATGATTCGCACCCTGCTGAAAGCCGGTGTGGATGTCTGGGTCTACGGCAACGGATGGGAGAAGCTATTGTGTCCAGGCAGAGAGCATCTGCATGTGATGGATGGTGGTGCCGAGGTGGCACGCAGAGCACTAGGAGAGGCAAAGATTGTTCTAAACATTATGCCTGGATTTAAGGCGGGATTCCAGGAGCGCATTGCGGCTGCCATGTTAAGCGGAGCGGTCGTCGTGACGGATATAAGCGATTATCTGAAAGAGAATTTTTCCAACGGCAAAGAAATGGTATTCTATGAACTGGATCATCTGGAAGAACTTCCCAGTATTATACAGAGTCTTCAGGAGAATCCCGTACGCAGTGAAAAAATTGCGGAAAATGGAAAGCGCGTGGCACAGAAACAGCATACCTGGATGCAGCGCGTGATACAGATGGCAGAACAGATCGAGGTATATCACGGAAAAACAGCGGACTTTGAAGCAAATGCAGGAGGCGAACTGACGGTTCCGCTGTGCGAGCTACGTGAGTCTTACGTGGTGGAGGAGATCGGTGTACGACTGAGCGAAGAGATAAGCCGGCTCAACGATTTGGAACATTGCGGCTGTGCGGTGCAGGAGGATGTTGACAGACTGACAGGGTATCTGCGGGAGTGGGAGAAACAGCTGAGAGAACGGTGCGGGTACCGCTTTTTTTCGGGAAATAATCTGGAAGTATTTCTGGCGGACTGTGGCTCGGTGCGGCAGCTCCTGTTAATGGCAGATGGTATGTTGTGCGGTATCCGGGAAAAATATGACGCGGCTGCGCTGGAGGAGTTTGCATCCGGGCTTGGTGCAGGTGAGAACCGACTGTTATATCAAAAGGCGGTGACCCGGCTTTTTAAGGAGAGATACAAGGAGAAGGAAGACCCGTGGATAAAACTGTGGAAACAAGATCTGGAAGCGGGGACAATTCTGCAGTCTTGTCCGGGAGCGGTCTGCGCCAGATATGAGCAGGCGGTCTCCGGGCTGCTGTATGATGCTTCCTGCGATATGTTTTATGTGATGATTGATGGAAAGCCGTTATACTATCCGCAGGAATTTTCCGACGAGCAGGTTCTGGAGAGATATCGGAAACTTTGCGAGGAACAGGACAGAGAGTCGGCGCACTGCTACAGGAACGGGAATCTGCAAATTCCGGACGGAGCGGTAATTATGGATGCCGGAGCAGCTGAGGGATATTTTGCGCTTACCGTGATAGAACATGCAAGCAGGGTATATTTGACAGACCGGGATGAACGTTGGAATGCTGCATGGCAAAAGACATTTGCACCATATCGGGATAAGGTGGTGTTTTTACACGGTGTGCTTGGCGGATCAGAAGCCGGATGTGATGTCATGACGATTGATGATATCATCGGAACCGGCAGATTGGACTTTTTGAAGGTGGATGTCGGAGGTGCGGAGCAGGAAGTTCTGCTGGGAGCACAGAAGGTTCTGGGGAATGCCGCGGCGATGCGGTGTGTGGTTGCTGCCTATCATACACATGAGAGTGAAGCACAGATTGCGGATATTTTAAGAGAGAACGGTTTTCAGACGGACAGGGCAGACGGGTATTTTCTACATATGGATTACGAAAAACCGGTATGGGAGAACGAGCTGCGGCATGCGCTGGTGTGGGCGGAGAGGAACTGACGGATGACATTTGAAGAATATAGGACACAGATTGCTGCATATGATTGCGCTACATATTTTGAAAAGTATCCAGAGATTGATACAACCCTTGAACATTTGGGACGGCAATTTGACCAGATGGAGCCGGCGGTGCGGGCGCATATGCTGGATTCTCTGGAAGTAGCGGTTGAAAATGTGCCGGACTGGATGAAGATTCATTTTCTCTCTTTTTGTATGGCGCAAAAGCGGGATCCACATATCACGGAAAAATTGTTGGATACGGTGCTTGCGGCAGATTACAGTGAAGTCGGGGAGTACAATAAACTCAGTCATTACTGGCAGATCACAAGAGCGGTATTTACAGACGGAACCTTAAAAAGTTCTGAGGTGGAAAGAAAGCTTACCGGATTATACCATACACTGTTTGAGGCATTTTCGACCGCGGTGGGAGTGACAAAGCGGTGCTATATTCCGAGGAAAGAGCGAAATCAGAATCTGGTAATAGTGTTTTCACCGCAGGTACTGGGCCTTGGACATGCGCCCACGAAAACGCTGCTGGATCGAAGCTACGTGCTGAAAACATTTCTTCATAAAGAAGTAATGATTGTAAATACGGCAATGTATATGACAAAAAAAGGACGCGCACCATTTTATCATATGCAGGAGGCAGAATACGCAGCGGAATTGTCAGAACTTTCGTCGCTGGAATTTAAGGGAGAAACATTTTCCTATATGCAGTGTCCAGAGGATATGCCGGATCTGCAGGTGATAGCGTCACTTGTGCAGCTGATTCGTGACAGACGTCCGGATTACATCATTGGAATCGGCGGGAATGATATCTGTGCAGATATTTGTGGAAGAATTGTACCACAAATTACAGTCAGCACCGTGTTTTCGGGAATAGCGACTTCATGCGGTGAGTGGCAGATGGTAGGCAAGAGGACGCTTTCCGGGACGGATGAGATGCGGCTGCAGGAATTAGGTGTTCAAAAGGAATGCGTCAAATGTGTTCCGTTTACTTTTTCGTTTAAGCCGCAGCAGGATCATTACACCAGAGCAGATCTTACCTTGCCGGAAGAAAAATTTCTTGTTGCGACTGTGGGATGGCGACTGGATGATGAAGTTACCGGGGCGTATCTGAAAATGCTGGAGGAGGCAGTCGGAGAAGAACCGGCGATACACGTAGTGTTCGTAGGCAGGTTTCACCGTTTTGGGGAGGCGCTTGCCGGATATCCTGTTCTACAGGCACATGCGACGAATCTTGGAGAACAGCAGGATGTGCTTGCGGTACTGGAATGTATGGATCTGTATGTAAACCCAGCCAGATCGGGTGGTGGAAGTTCGGCGGCAGAAGCACTCTCAAAGGGCTTGCCGGTGGTGACACTTCCTGTAGGGGATGTGGCGGTCGCGGCGGGAGAGATATTCGAGGTGGAAGATTATCCTGCCATGCGGAGACAGATTCTGCGCTATGCCGCAGACCACAGGTTGTATGCGGAGATGACACAGAAAGCCAGAGCGCGGGCAGAACTGCTGCTGGACAGCAAAGCCGGATTCGGACAGGCACTCATGGAGATAGAACAACAGCTGGAATCATAGTTTGACCAGGAGGGAAGAAATATGGAAAAGGCGATTGCAATTATAACTGCCAGAGGAGGCAGCAAAAGAATTCCGGGAAAAAACATCAAGAATTTCTGCGGCAAACCGATTATCGCATACTCGATAGAGGCGGCGTTAAAGAGTGGACTTTTTTCGGAAGTAATGGTGTCTACGGACAGTCAGAAAATTGCACAGATTGCGCAGGAGTATGGGGCAAGTGTACCGTTTATGCGCAGCGCGAAGACATCGGATGACTATGCAACAACATCGGATGTCATTATGGAAGTCATGGACAATTATAAAAAACTGGGGAGAACGTTTGAATATATCTGCTGTATTTATCCGACTGCGCCCTTTGTGACGGCACAAAAGCTCATTGCGGCACAGACGATTATGGAAGAAAAACATCCTGTAATGGTAATGCCGATGACGGCGTTTTCCTATCCGCCACAGAGATGTTATGTCATGAATGATGATGGGTTTATGGGCTATAAATATCCGCAGTATAGCAGAACCCGGTCGCAGGATCTGGAAAAACAGTATCATGATGCCGGACAGTTTTATGTTTATAATGCGGAAAAATACCTTGCACTTCACGGACAGGTGAACGAAGGTGTGATGCCAATCATTGTCTCCGAACTTGAAGTACAGGATATTGATAACGAAGATGACTGGAAGATTGCGGAATTAAAATATCAACTGATGGCATCAAGATAGTTTTTCGAGGAGCGTCTGGTACTGATCGACGATAGCGGTCAGCTGCCGATGCTCTTTTTGAATATTGGAGATGTAGGTGATAACATTGGTACCCAGAATCATCCCCTGTATTGTCTGTTCCAGAAGAGCCGGATAATACGGGGATTTTTTTGCATAGTTCCACCAGAGAGATTCCAGGTCATTGTGCAGATGATCGCCGTGCCAGGGCTTTTCACCCGTATAGTGGAGAAGCCGGACACTGTCCGGCAGAGTGGCGGCATGCAGACCGTATTGGGAAAAGGCAGCAGTCGCAGACAGATTATACTCCAGCGAATCCAGCAGTAAAAGATCTTCCCGGCAAATGGATGTACGGAAGATGTTGTGGACATCAAAGCCGTCTGCCAAAGCATGCCGGAAAACGGAAGGACAGTCCGGGGTATCATGCAGAAGAGGGAGATTTAAGAGCAGAACACTGGCGGAAATATTTCCGGACGCATCTGTAGTGCATGCCGCTTTTTTGCCGGCAAAATCCAGCGTATACAAAGGCATCAGAGAGGCAGTTGCGATCATGTCGGCTTCCAGATAGAGGATGCGGTCAAGCGTATCCGGCAGAAGTGCCGGCAGACATAGACGGAAACAGGTTTCCGCTGGAGCGGAAGTGTCTGTAAATGCTTCGGAAAAGGAGACCGGAACGCAGATAAAGTGAACATGAATATCATAAAGCTTTGAAAGAGACGAGAGAACATTGCAATCATCATCTGTCAAATCCCGGTGGAGGACATATACCTGGAACATTGCGGAATCATGTGCCGGAAGAGACAGCAGAAGGGTATATGCATAGGGAACATAGGCGTGACTGATGGTGATGGCAATATTCATGGAAAAAGTGTTCATAGGTATCTCCATTCTGACAAAAGATTATAATGTAATACCGGCATCGCTTAAAAGCTGATCATATTTTTTGATGCACGCGTAGAGGGCTTCGTTTTGTTCTAAAAGATTCGTAATGTAGGAATTGACAGCTGTGTTTGTGAGCGTTTCCTCCAGGGCTTCCTGAAGCAGCTCCGTATAAAACGGCGTCTGTTTTGCGTAATCCCACCAGATCTGTTCCACATTGTAATGAACAAAATTACCGCGCCACGGTTTGGAGGTTGCATAGTGAATGATGCATGCGTTCTGTTTCATGTCATCATAACGCATGGAATATATATCGTAGGCATAGCGGGCATTTAAATTGTAGCGCAGCGGATCGACAAACAGGGTTTCGGTGCTGTGCCGGTAATTTAACAAATCCTGATCCGGAAATTGTATCCGGTAGTCAAGCTTTTCTGCTAGGTCCATATAAGTCTGAAAAGAACAGTCAGTGCGGAGCGCGCGCAGGTCATAAAGGATGGTTCCGGAATTGAAGTAGGAAAATCCGGCCGAAAAGAGCGGTGCAAATAGTTCGTCCCGGTAATTTCCGAAGGGAGGTTCGTGAATGATTTCCGCGCATGCAGCAATCTTTTTCCCTTTAAGGTCGCAGAAATAAAAATCATCGATGGATTGATTGACGATCATATCGGTATCGAGATATAACGCACGGTCAACGCAGGATGGCATAAGATCCGTGATTGCGAGCCGGAAATAAGCCTCTGCGCCCCAGGCACTTGTTGCAAGAACTTTTTGGGGAGGGAGCAGTGCGTCCGGCACATGAATAAAATGAAAAGTCACAGGATAAGAATGTGCCAGTTGATCAAAAGTCTGCTGATCTGCCGGGGCAAGCTCCCTGTGCAGAATATATACGTGAACATCACAGGTGGTATGAAGCAGCAGTGAAGTCAGCATAACGTAGGCATATCGAATATATTTCCGGTTGATAGCAATCACAAGATGAAGAGGTTTGGAATGCATGGGTGGATCCTTTCTGTTGAATGTCTATATAATAATATATCGGGAATGCATGGTGGAAAGTTAATAATACAATCTGAAATGCCGATATATCCATTATTAGACAGACGAAATGGACGGAGATGCGGAATGATACGGAGATTAAGACGCGCGCAGGAGGGAATCCATTTCCTGGATATCCTGTTGGATGAAACAATCTGTGAGGGTAAGATCCTGGTACCAGAAGAACTGGTGCGCGATGCCGGGGGAATCAATGAAAAACTTCAGGCAAAGCAAAAATATGAATTACTGCTTCGGATTGCACAGCAGTCACCGATTGTGCTGGAAGAAATTAGTGGTAAGGAATCATCGGACGGATATGTAATACTTGGCGCGGATGAAGCGGATTGCTCTGCGGAGCAGGGCTGCGTGACAGACTGCTATGTAATCGGAAAATACAGTGGCGAACTCAAGGCGGCGGGCTGCTTTGATATGGCAATTATGGGTGTACTGGAACAGGCGCAAAAGCTGGGGTGCGAAGAGCGGATGGTACCTTATCTGGAACATATGGTAGCACACGGAAAGGAATATTATGCGCTGGATGAGGAAACGGAACCGATTTTGATTTATAAAGGGGATGATGTGTGCCATAATGTGCTGACAGTGTTTGCGGAGCAGTTTGGTGCGGCGTTGGAACATGCGGGACAACATGTCATTTATTATGATTTAAATGATGAGGATGTCGCAGGAATTTTAAAATTTATGGGAAGACATTTCAAGGCGGTTATCGGTGTACAATCTTATTTGTTCTCCGTAAAAATGGCTGATGAAGTGCATTATGTACACGAATACATTTACGGCCCCAAATATAACTTTATATTTGACCATCCGGTATGGCTGCAGAAGCATTTACAGCATCACTATCCGGATTTTTATGTTCTTACGCTGGATCAGAATTATGCAGATTTTGCAAAAAGATATTTCGGAAAAAAGGCAATCCTGTTTCCTCCTGCTGGAATGGCAGCAGAAGAACCGTACGAGCCGGAACGTAAATACGGACTCACGTTTGTGGGCACGATGGGAGACTATTTTTCTCAGGTATTGTGGATTCACGGGCTGGAGCGTCCGAAGCGTTTTCTGGCAAACCGTTTCCTTCTGATTATGAGGCAGCATCCCGAACTGACATTAGAACAGGCATTTGCCAGAGCGGTGGAACATCAGGGACTGAAACTGACCGATCAGGAATTCCTGGACCGGCTCAGAGAACTCTGCGTCACAGGATATTGTGTGATGCATTATTATCGCGCCAGAGTGGTGGAGACGATCTTAAAGAGCGGGATCCGGCTGGATGTATTCGGAAACAGCTGGAAGCTGTCACCGCTTTGCAGATACCCGAATCTGATCTGTCATCCGGATGTCACGGTGGAGGAGAGCCTGACAATCTACAAACAGTCCCGGATGTCCTTGAATGTAATGTCATGGCATAAGGGCGGATTTACAGAGAGAATGGCAGATATTATGCTGGCGGGAGCGGTACTGGTCACGGATGACACCACATATCTGCGCGGACGTTATGATTATGGTGATATGTTGATTTATCATCTGGATAATATGGATCAGCTGCCGGAGCAGATTGCGGCGCTGCTCGCAGATGAGGAGCGCCGGCTGCAGATGGCGGAACATGGAAGAGAAAAAACGGCACGGGAGCATACCTGGGACGGGCGAGCTGTGCAGTTTTTGCAGATTCTCAGAGAGCGGAGGTAAAAAGTTCAAACATGCGGGATACCTGAACGGGATAGGAAAAATTCTGCGTGACCGTCTGGTAGCCATGGTATGCGATATCTTCCCGTTCTTTTCCGTGCGAGAGATAGTAGGTGACTTTTTCTGCCAGATCATCCGGATCCTCAAAATATACGAAGTCCACATCGGGTGTAAAATATTCACAGAGCTCCGGCTGATAGTTGCTTAACAGAAAGCCGCCACAGCCGAGAATATCGATGGCGCGAAGCGGAATACCGGACGTGATCGACCGGAGAGTAATATTGAGATTGATCTTGGTGGTATGAAAGATATCCGGCATTTCTGCTGTGTATGATACAATTCCCATGGGCGCTGCCTTGGGGCATAACGATGTATCTGAAGCCGAGTACAGTGCTACCGGAGCGACATTTGTGATGGCGTTGAGCAGAGAGATCCGCTCTTCCGAGGTAACCTGCTTCTGGATAACGCCGGTATACACATCTTTGGGAGTGATAAATTCCCCGGCAGAGCGGGTAAAGGGAAGTGCTTGATAAATTTCGTTTACGTGGTCGGGTGAAAGTGCTGCCGAGATCACATCTGCCCCCCAGACCTGTTTCTGAGCGGCAATGATGCCGTCAAGATATCCTTTCAGGTGTGGCGGAACATTCTTCAGGTGCTCAAAAGTCGTTTTCTCATACAGAGAACCAACAAAGGAGACCTCATGGCGATAAGTTGTCGGAAAGAACGTATCGCGGGAACCTGATAGGGAAAGGTGGCTTGCCAGACGGTCTGCGTTTATGGCGAGTGGCAGGTGATAAGCGTGAAGCGCGCCGTGCATGACTGCGTCCTGCTGCATATTCCGGTCAAACAGGAAAATGTAGCTGCAGGAATTGCGTAAACTGTCGGAATACAATGTGACATGTGGACAGTCATACACCCAGCAGATATAGGGAATCTGTATGGATTCTGCAATATTTGAAACCGGTGGTATGAAGTTAAAGGTAAAGATACAGTCGAATGACTGGCTGGCGAATACCTGCTGCAGGCTGGGAAGCAGAGCATCTGAAAAATAGAACGATAATTCATGCAGCTGGGCACAGACGTTGTGTCCAAGCTGTTGTAGGGTTTCGATCATGTCTGGGGCAGAATTTTCTGTCCAGCTTAAATAAAGTATATTCATAGATAATGGAAGCCTTTCGGAAAATGTATGATGAAAGCTGACTTAGGTTGCCTGCAGACAGAGCATACAGTATAATAGATTAAAGAGATTATAAGATAAGAACGGTTATTTTTCAATAAATTTTACAGAGGACAATATGCAGAGCAGAGAAACAAACGAGGAATTTGCAAGGGAACAGGAAAACGCCAATAAAGGCTGGGAAACATGCTATGGCGCAGCGCTTAAGACACGCCTGAAATGGATCGATCAGATGCTGATGGAGGGAACAGACGAGGCGCATGAGAAGCTGCTTGCTTTTTTTGCAGATGAGAAAGAGATTGCGCCATACGGGAACAGAAGCAATGCCATGATCGAGATGATCGTTATTATGGACATTTATAAGGCGGAAGTGGAAATGGGGGAAGCCCATACCATCTTTGACAGGAAGATAGAAGGCAGACGGATGGGAGAAACAGAGCTGACCGCATATATGCGGGCATTCCGGTTCCTGATGTGGAGACTGGAATTTACCAAAGAGGCAGATGCAGGGGAGAAGCTGATTCAGTTTCTGAAAGAGAATCAGGTGTCGCCGGTGTTCCTCTGTAAAGCGGTAAACACAATGGCATCTGATGAATTCTCGATGCTGTGTGAGATTATGGAATTAACATTGGAAGCGAAGATGTTTCGACACACCTACTGGCTGCTTTTGAAGATGCAGAGGCTGGCACCGGGAGAGGAAAGTATCAGGCAGATGATAGAGGGACTGAAAGCATATGTGACGGGGTGAAGGTGAAGGTGGACGAAAAAAAATTTGCATTTATCATGTGTACAAACAATAAGCAGTATTGTCGGGAGGCACTGCACTATATAGAAAAATTGACGGTACCGGATGGATATATCGTGGAAATGTGCGTGATCGAGGATGCAGCATGCATGACAGAGGGATACCAGCGGGCAATGATGTCGTCCCAGGCAAAGTATAAAATATATCTGCATCAGGATGTCATGATTATTGAAGAAAATTTTCTCCAGCATCTGTTAGATATTTTTGCAGATAAGGAAGTCGGAATGATCGGCATGATCGGTTCGCCTGAAATGCCGGAGAACAGCATTATGTGGTATGGGGAGCGGATTGGTTGCATTTACAGCAGCAGTGCGTATCACATGGAACTGTATACGGCAGGTGAGGTAATGGAACCGTACCAGCAGGTGGAAGCGGTAGATGGGCTTTTAATAGCAACACAATATGATGTTCCATGGAGGGAAGATCTGTTTCGGAAGTGGGATTTTTATGATATATCGCAGGCATTTGAGTTCCGGAAGAGAGGCTACCAGATTGTGGTGCCGGCGATGGAAAAACCATGGTGTATTCACGACTGTGGAGCATCTGATTTTAAGAACTATTTTGAGGAACGGAGAAAGTTCCAGAAGGAATATAGGGGCAGGTAGAATGAACGACAGACAGATTGCGTTTATTATGTGTGTGAATGATGACAGACAGGCGGACGAATCAGAGTTTTATATACGTTGTCTCGAGGTGCCGGAACAGTATGAGGTGGATGTGATCCGGGTGCGCGAGGCGGAGAGCATGACGGCGGGATATAATGCGGCAATGGAGAATTCAGACGCCAGATATAAAGTATATCTGCATCAGGATACGCGGATTATTGCGCCGGGATTTATCAGAGATATGATAAACGTGTTTAAAAACGACGATACAATAGGCATGCTTGGCTGCGTGGGCTGTAGAAAACTGCCGGCAAATGGTCAGGCGGTAGGACATTGGGATGCCGGTATGGTGTACCATAACTGTATTCCGGGAATGCTCACACTGGAGCAGGATAAAGAGCAGCAGCCAGTGGAAGTGGAAGCGTTGGATGGATTGCTGCTTGCGACATCCAGGGATGTCCGTTGGCGGGAAGATCTGTTTGATGGTTGGGATTTCTATGATGTGTCGCAGTGTCTGGAGATGAGGCGGATGGGCTGGCGGGTTGTAGTGCCTTGTCAGGAGACGCCCTGGTGTTACCATGATAATTTTTACAGCAGAATGTTAAACTATCAGAAATATTGTAATAAAATGATCACGGAATACCAGGACATTCAGTCCTTCCAGGCGATGGATTACTCCGAGAGCAGAAAAGAATTGGAGCAGATCAAGGAGGTTGCCAGAAAGGAACTGTACGAGCTTGTGGACAAAGGAGAAAAGGCGCAGTTTCTGGAATTGTTTCAGGAGCAGGAGAACCGGGGCTGGCTTCATCTGAAAGATCTGGAGGTGTTGGCGGATATTGCGGCGGCAGAGCGGGACGCGGGGCAGGAGTGTTTCTGGATGCCGGGCGAGCCGGGACTGGAACTTCATGAAAAGCTGCTGAAGCTTCATCGGATATTAAAGAGGATCGAATACCATAAGGATGTATTTGATATGAATATTTACAGGGAACTGGAAGCGTACAGTATACCCGCTGTTAAGACGGTATTGTGTGCATACACGGAGAAGCCACAGGCGGTATGGGACCGGATTCAGGAGGAAATGTGGAAACGACAGGAGCATTAACAGGAGAAAGTTTTGATAAACAGAAAACTTTATTGGAAATTTATGCGGCGGAAAGGCGGGCGGGTATCCGTCATGCAGCGCCGGATATAGAGGTACCGGATATAGACGAATTCTGGAAACCGATCAGAGATTTGCGGTTTTTGATCTGGAGAGTAATCGCAGCGGGAGTCCCAGAAACGGGGGAGGAACTTTGCCGGAAGATTCAGAAGGAAAATATATCCCCGGTTGCATTGCTGTTTGTGATTCGCACTGCAACGGAAAAACCGGAGGATATTCTGGCACCATTGGCAGATCTCTTTATTGATCATCAAATGTTGGCACATGCATATTATCTTTTAAAAGAATTGCAGAAACAAATGTCGGATGTGGCGGATATACAAGAACTGGTAACGGAATTAGAAAGATATTTATAGGGGGATTATGGACGAGCATAAGATATGTTTTATTATGTGTGTAAATGACGATGCGTATGCAAAGGAAGCAGTCTGGTATATCAGACATTTGAAATTACCTGACGGTTATCATATAGAATGGCAGTGTGTAAAAGGTGCTATGAGTATGGCGGCAGGATACAATGAGGCAATGAAAAAGTCGAACGCACGGTATAAGGTTTATTTACATCAGGACGTGATGATTCTGGAAACAGCTTTTATAGAGAACCTGTTGCATATTTTTCGTGATCCCAAAGTCGGAATGGTTGGAATGGTTGGAGCAAGAAAACTTTCCAGGAATGGAGAATTGCATGAGACATTCTGCGTAGGAAAGGTATATATGGCAGCTGCAGGGGCTACATGGTGCAATGCAATGGGGGAAGACCAAGGGGAAGAGTGTTCGGTTGAGATGATTGACGGGCTGTTGATGGCAACGCAATACGATCTGCCATGGAGGGAGGACTTATCATGCGGCTGGGAGTCTTATGATGTGTTGCAAAGCCAGGAATTTATAAGAAATGGGTATAGGGTTATAGTTCCTGCAATGGATCATCCTTGGTGCCGGCATGATTGTGGATATGCTACTTTGCACAATTACTGGTTCCAGAGAAAAAAGTTTGTACAGGGAGATGGGCAGAAAAATCAGCAGTTACTCCATACGGGCAGTTTATCGAAGTATCGGATTTGGTTGTTGGGAACAGAGAAAGATTGCAGCACGGTAGAAAAGCTTTTAGACCATAAAAAGGTGCAGGTTCTTGGAAGAGTTGTGTTGTTAGAAGATATGTGTAAAGACAGCGATTTTGTAATTGTTTGTTCGACATATAAGAATTTTACTGAACAGGAATGCTTTGGAAGGGCCAGATTGATACGGTTTGATTTTATGCGTCTGATAAATGAAATCAGTCCGGAGACTGCTGCGCTTTGTAGAAAAACGAGGATGGAAGTAAAGGATGCAATCGGTGTAGTATGTGGAATGAGCTATGAGCAGAAAGGCATCGAATATGAACACTTAGAACAGAAGCTGATGTGTCTGGCAGGACCCTCACAGGATATTTTTGTTGATTATTATCGATTTTTGTGGGCTTATAACGAAATTGTGAATATCCAAAACAGGAAAATGGAATATTGTGTCATTGGTATGAATGACTACAGGCTTTGGTGGGATTTGTCATTGGGAATGCAAAGCCTGAGAATGTTAGGGTTTTACCCCCAGACAGGAAGACTGCATCATCTGGATTGCCAGAGAGAGGTAATGAGAATGGAAGAAGAGATACAGCTATGCCGTACAATATTTCAATCAGAGTTCTTGGAAAAAGATTTTCAGATGCGTTATCCACATATTTATGAAATCTGTGAGAGAAAAGATATACACCGATACTGCCCGACAGAGAAACAGCGCAAAGAGGATAGAGCAGAAATAGAGCATATTTTTGATAAACCTTATCCGGAGACCTATGAGGAAAATATAGGAATCTTTACGCGATGGTTTAAGTTCCTGCAGCAGAACAGAATAAAAACAATATTGCTGCGGATGCCATTCCCGACGATCTTTAGGGAAAATACTAATAAGCAGATGCGGTGGCTTACGTGGAATGTTATGAGGCAGTTTTGCAGGGAATATGATTTACGTATATTAGACCTTACAGAAAAGCAGCAGATATTTACAGACGAGGATTTTTATGATTGGTCGCATTTAAATGCAGATGGAGCAAAAAAGGCCACAGAGCAGCTCAATTGTTTCCTTAGCAATATACAATGGGAAGATCAAAAATAGAAATAGCACTAATGAAATACAAGAAGACAGCCGATATATATATAAATACAATTTTAGAATTTTAGAAAGGAAGCCGGGATGGCTGCACCGGGGAAGCGGTGTCGGATGAGATCATGGAAGATAATAGAGCAGAGCAGATAGAAGCATTACAGGTGCTGGAGGAGTTTAATGGTCGCCTGGTAAAGAACATGGAGATCATTGTGAAAGAATTATCGGGAGAGCGCCTGGATGATACGGATCAGTTTCTGAAGGGAATCGTGGATGCGATCAACTGGGAGATACAGGTTGTAAACAGTACGATGCAGGTATTAAACGATGGAAAAGTGCGCGTGGATAAGGAGAGTTTTAACGCAGATATCGTTGCGTTAAGCAAAGCGATCAGTGCGAAAGACGACGCAAAGATGGCAGAAGAATTTCAAAGAGTAATTCCTGTGTTTAAGCAGCTGGGCGAATCTGTCAATGAAGTAATTAAATAATATTTGCCATAGAGCCAGCTTTTGGAGAGCCAGAAGCTGGCTTTTGTATATCGGGAGAAATGAGATAAAGGAGAATATTGACAGAATGGGCAGAATCTTATACTTTCAGTGGCATTCTTTTATGAATGCCGGAATGGAACGTGCGCTGCAAAAGCTTGAGATAGACTACGATACATTTTTTTATACATTTACCGATTGGGAGAAGGATGAGGAATTCTGTTACCAGTTTGAGGAAAAGCTGGCTTCTGAAACATATGAGAAGGTACTTTCCGTAAATTATTCACCGTTGATTTCCAGAGTATGCGAGGATCATCAGGTGCCCTATATCTCATGGGTTTATGACTGCCCGATCCATATCAAAAATCTGGATACATTATGCAATTCGTGTAATACAATCTATTTTTTTGACCGCATTCAGGCAGAAACCTATCAGAAACAGGGAATAAATGCCAGACATATGCCGCTTGCCGTTGACACGGATGTGTTCCGCTCTGTATATATGACACCCGCAAGCGTAGCGGACCAGAGAAAATATCATACAGAGATTGCACTGGTAGGCAAGCTTTATCAGACCGAATACCAGTATTATCTGCAGCCGCTGACGGATTATCAGAGAGGTTACCTGGAGGGGATTATTGCCGCACAGTTGAAAGTATATGGAGGCTACCTGATACCGGAACTGGTGACGGAAGAGCTTTTGTTGGATCTGAACCGCTCCTATGCAAAGGCAAGTGGTGATAAGGTTCAGGTTACCAGAAGGGAACTGGAGTATATGCTGGCATGTGAGACAACAGGCAGAGAGCGTTTTGTGATACTTGGATTATTGTCACAGCATTTTAAAACCGCGCTGTGGTCGAATGAAAAGGATGAAAGGCTGATACACGTGACACATAACGGATATGCAGATTATTATAAGCAGATGCCGTACATTTTCCACAATGCGAAAATAAACCTTAACATTGCACTGCGGGCAATCCAGACAGGAATTCCGCTCCGGGTGCTGGATATCATGGGGTGCGGTGGGTTTGTTCTCACCAGCTACCGGGAAGAGATTGCTGAGCATTTCGTCAATGGGGAGGAATGTGTAATCTATGAAAATCTGGAAGATATGTATGCAAAAGCAAAATTTTATCTGGAGCATGAAGAGGAGCGGCAAAGGATTGCGATAAGCGGGTTCGAAAAGGTAAGGAGAGACTTTACATTTGATAACGCGCTGAGACGGATTCTGGGTTAAAACAAAAGAAACAGAACGAATGAAAAAGGAGAAGCAATGAAAGTCATTATTGTTGCATATAATCAGTTTGAATTATTACAGATGGAGATAGAAGCACTTCGGCTGCTTGCCGGGATAGAGGAACGGGATCTTATTATAGTAGACAATGGGTCAGAGGATGGGCTGCGCCAATGGCTGGAAGAGCGGCCGGGAATGAATTATCTTATCTGTGATGAAGGCGGTGAAAGTTACAGTGCGATTGTAAACTATGCAAAGGCAGAATTTCAGATAGCGGAGGACATATTGCTGCTTAATCCGTGTTATATGATACTGCCAGATTCCATTGAGGAGATGCAGAGACTGCTGTATGCCGACAGGGAGATCGGTGCAGTTATGCCGAAGTTGATATACAATGGCTCCGAGACTGCCGGCAACTATACGGAGGCAGTTTCATACATACAGGAAGGGAAAATTGCGCCGGAAGTGAATTTGCAACAGCTGAAATTGACAGATGGCTGTGTGATGCTGAAACGATCCATGCTGGAGAAAGTGGGGATATTTGAGGAGAAGCTTTTTCTGGCAGAAAATGTGATGTGGGATTACTGTGTCAGGGGAATAGAGCTTGGGTATAAGCTGTTTGAATGTGGTTCGGCATTCTTTTACCAGATTGCAGAAAAACAAAAAGGGAAGGAAAACAAACAGCATGCATTGTCCGATCGGCGGTTATTGAAAGAAAAGTGGGATATGAATTATTTTAATGCAATTCCAAATACAGGATTGCTTTCCTATATCACAGAATCCCGGGAGACGCCGCTCCGTGTTCTTGAGATTGGATGTGATTGCGGGGTTAATCTGCTCTGGGTCAGAAATCATTATCCGAACGCTACGCTTTATGGAGTGGAGATCAATGCAGCGGCGGCTGGAGTGGCAAAGTGTATTGCAAATGTAACGGTAGGAAACATTGAGGAGCGCCAGCTGGATTTTGGCGGAGTTACGTTCGACTATATCATATTCGGGGATGTTCTCGAGCATTTGAGAGATCCGGAAGGAACCTTGAACTATTGTAAAGAATTTTTGAAAAAAGGGGGAAGTATCCTGGCATCGATTCCGAATATTATGCATGTATCGGTAGTAAGAGATCTGCTCAATGGTAATTTTACTTATGCAGATCAGGGACTGCTCGACAGGACACACATTCACTTTTTTACCTATAAAGAAATTCTGCGTATGTTAATGCGGACAGGACTGGAGGCGGTGGAGATTCGGATGGCGATCAATGGCGTCAGCCAGGAAGACAGAGAATTCGTAAGTAAGTTGATGGAACTTTCGGAAGTGTCCGATGAGAGCATGTTTTACGCGTGTCAATATCTGCTGCAGGCAAGATGCGCAGATGGAAAAATGTGTGACTGAAAGGTTTTGGAAAGCGGGAATGGAAGAAGCACAGGAATTAAATTTGAGAAAGGCTTGCTGGTCTGATTGCCGATTCTTGTTTCGATTAAGAAATGAAGATGAAGTTCGTAAAAATTCTTTTCAGACGTCGGAAATTCCATACAGCAGTCATGAGAACTGGTTTGCACAAAAATTGCAGGATGTCAATACAGTTATCTATATTTTAGAGAGAAACGGACAGGCAATCGGACAGGTCCGGGCTGACAGGCAGGAGCGGACTGCAGAGATTTCTTATGCTCTGTGCAGGGAGGCAAGAGGCAGGGGGCTTTCGCGCTGGATGCTCTCAGAATTGGAGAACAGACTCAGAGAAGACGGGTTCTGCAGCGAACTGTATGCAGAGGTAAAAAGAGAAAATACCGCTTCGCAAAAAATATTTCAATCTCTGGGATATCGGCAAAAACCGGAGAAGTATGGATTTTCTTACACAAAACAGATACCTTTGTATAGTATATTGATGTGTACCTATCATTCGTCAATGACATTGGGAAATGCATTGGATTCTGCAAGACATCAAACATGTCAGAACTGGGAATTGGTGATTCTTGATAATGGCAGTAAGGACGAAACCATTACTGTTTTGCAGGAATATGAGAGAATAGATGAACGGATTCACGTGATCTATCGAGATTCTAATGTAGGATGGCGCAAGGGAATCAGCCTGTGCCTTGAGAAAGCATCAGGGCAATATATGATGTTTCTGGGAGCGGACGATTATCTGGCATCAGACGAAACGCTGCAGGAAGTAACAGACGAGATTCGAAAGAATCATCCGGATATTGTATGGACAGGCTGCGGATTCGCAGTGTGGGACGATGGGACGTACAGGATTGCGGAGCAGAAAATTCCCCCATACCGCATTTATGAGCAGGAAGATAAGCTGCAGATTTTTGCAGAACTGATGCAGAAGGTGTACTATAATTCGGTAATGCATTATGTGCGAATCGATTTTTTGAAGCAGTATGGCATTGACTTTTATGAACCATATTATGGTGATTGTGAGGGAATGACAGAGGCGATTGCAAGAGCCGGGAAAATGGTCGTTATGGATCGTATGGAATATGTTCTTACCACCAATACATCGCAGACGGCGACAAGGGTGTGCTTCGACTATAATACCGAACGGCAATGGAAAAGCATAAGACAGGTGCTGTCGGAGAATACCGAAGGAAAGCAGGAGACACTTTCTTATGTGGCGGGCAGAGTGCTGGATAATCTGGTGGCGATCTGTCAGAGTATTGTGCTGGGTGAACCCCTTACAGACCGTTATATGAATCCGATAGAACGCGGATTCGCAGAACGCTTTCTCAGGGTTGAGGAGATGATCTCAAATGATGCCATGGCAGAGATGATGTACTGGGCTGGCAGGGAAAGCTATGCGGAATATCTGCTGGGGGCTGCCGGAGTTGCCTACTGGAGCTTGAGAAAACAACAGGCAGTTATAAAAACGATAGACGAAAACAGCCGGTGGATGAGCAGATTTGTTCATCTGGCGATGCGGCAGGATGAAAACGGTGAGATCGTATGGAAAACATGGATTTCAAGAGCGGACGGGGAGCAGTTAAAGACACTGTTTGAGAGGAAAGAAAACCGTCACCTGATTGGTGCAGAATTATTATTGAGAAATAATGTGGAGTACGAGGAATCGAAGCAGCGGCAGGATATTTACGAGATGTTGAAAGTCTGTATAGAAAAGGGAGGCGGCTGTCACAGATGAAACTATATGAGAAAATGAACAGCGGGGTCTATGTGATTGCAGAGATGTCCGCAAACCATGCGGGAAAAATTGAGAACGCATTCAAAATCATTGAGGAGGCGGCAAAAGCCGGCGCGGATTGTGTGAAGATACAGACCTACACGGCGGATACGCTCACGATCGACTGCAGGGAGGAACCGTATCAGATCAAGGGCGGTCTGTGGGACGGCTATAATTATTATCAGCTCTATCAGGCGGCCTATACCCCGTGGGAATGGCAGCAGGCGCTGCGGGATAAGTGCAGGGAGGCCGGTGTGGATTTTTTGTCTACGCCGTTTGACCGGACAGCGGTCGATTTCCTGGAGGATCTGGATGTGGAGTTCTACAAAATCGCGTCCTTTGAGCTGGTGGATATTCCGTTGATCGAGTATACGGCGAGCAAGGGAAAGCCGATGATTATGTCCTGCGGAATGGCGTCGGAGGAAGAGATCAAAGAGGCACTTGAGGCGTGCCGGAGACAGGGAAACGAGCAGGTGGTGCTGCTGAAATGCTGCAGCCAGTATCCGGCGCAGTATGAGGATATGAATGTGGCAACAATCGCGGATATGAAGGAGCGGTTCGGCGTGCCGGTGGGACTGTCGGATCACTCAATGGGATCGCTTGCGGATGTTGTGGCGGTGTCTGTGGGAGCGCAGGTCATCGAAAAGCATGTATGCCTGGATCGGACGATTGACAACCCGGACGCAGCGTTTTCCATGGAGATCGGTGAATTTGCGCAGATGGTGCAGGATGTGCGGAATGCCTGCGTGATTAAGGGAAAGGCAACCTATGAGCTGACCGAACATGAGAAGAGCAGTTTAAAATACCGCAGATCGCTGGTTGCGGTAAAACCGATTGCGGAGGGGGAGGCTTTCACCGAGGAGAATGTGCGCAGCATCCGGCCTGCCATCGGTATCAAGCCGAAGTATTATCGCACGTTGCTGGGGCGCAAGGCGAAAAAGGCGTACCGCTTCGGAGAGCCGATTCTTCCGGGTGAGGTGGAGTAGACAGATGATTGTATTTCGGGTTGATGCGAACGAGCAGGTGGCAACCGGACATCTGATGCGAACGCTTTCGATCGCGTCGGCGTGCAGGAAGTGCGGGCTGATGTGTGAGTTCTGGCTGGCAGAGGAAAAAGAGACGGAGCGGATCGCAAAGGCGGGATTTCCCTATCGGATTCTTGGTACGCGCTGGGATGCGCTGGAGGATGAACTTCCGGTCATGAAGCAGCGGTTACAGGCACAGCAGGTGGACTGGCTGGTTGTGGATTCCTACTGTGTGACGGTGCGCTATCTGGCGGAATTAAACCGGATAGTGCCGGTATTCTATGTTGACGATTTCAGAAGGGAACACTACGAGGTGTCGGCGCTGCTCCAATATATACCGTGCAGGGAGAGACAGAAGACGCCGGAGGGGCTGCATGAAAAGGACGGGGTACAGTACCTTACCGGACTTTTGTATGCGCCGCTCCGGGAGGAGTTTTCGCATCTTTCCTTTGATAAGCCACGGGAGAAGAGTATTCTTCTCTCGACGGGCGGAACCGATCCTTACAATATGGCGGGCAGAATTCTTGCGTACGGCACACAGATGCAGGAATTGCAGGACTATCTGTGGCATGTGATTGTCGGAAGCATGAACCGGAATGAGGACATGCTGCGTGAACTGGCGGCAGCAAACCCGAAGATCATACTTCACAAGAATATTCCCGATATGTGGCGCTATATGCAGCAGTGCGAGGCGGCGGTCTCGGCGGGCGGCACAACACTTCTGGAACTGTGCGCCTGCGGGATTCCGACGGTCTGCTTTGCATTTGCGGATAATCAGCTGGAATTTGCGGAAGAGATGGCAGAACACAACTTGTTAATCTATGCGGGAGATGTGAGAGAAAAGGACGATGCGCCGCATGCAATCTGCGAAAAGCTGGTCTGCTATACGAAAGACGCCGGGAAGAGGGCGCAGAGCTTTGAGCGGATGAGAAGGCTGGTGGACGGAAAAGGCGCAGAGCGGATTGCGGCATTTTTGCAGCAGTATAAAAGAGATGTATGAGGTAGAAAATCATGCCGGTAGAGGTCAGAAAAGACACAATCGCATTCATTATATGCGTGAATAATGAGCTGTATTTTGAAGAGTGCAAATATTACATAGAGCGTCTGGAAGTTCCGGCGGGATATGACATAGATGTGATCGGCATCTGGGAGGCGGATTCCATGTGTGCGGCGTACAATCTGGGGATGCGAAGCAGCGATGCAAAATATAAAGTCTATATGCATCAGGATGTTTTTATCCGCGACAGCCGTTTCCTGGAGAAGACACTGCGTATTTTTAAGGAGCACCCAAAGACGGGGATGATCGGGATGATTGGAGGAATCGGTATTCCGGAGAACGGCGTTGTTTATACTGCCTGGAATGTGGGAAAAGTAGACTGCAGGGAGCCGGATCTTTCCTATGTCCTGCTGTGCGGACCGAACCAGACCAAGGATCAGATCGTTGATGCGGTGGACGGACTGTTGATGATGACACAGTATGATCTGCCGTGGAGAGAGGATCTGTTTTCGGATTTTGATTTCTATGATGTGTCGCAGGCGTTTGAATTCCGCAGGGCAGGATATGAGATTGTGGTGCCTTATCAGAAAGAACCCTGGGTGGTGCACGACTGCGGATTCGCAAAGCTCACCAATTATGACAGGAACCGGAAAATCTGTATGGAAGAATATCCGGAATTTTTAAATGCACCGGAAGAAATGGAACTTATTTCAAATGATGAATGGAATTGTCTGAGCAGCCAGCTTGCAAAAGAGATTCGGAAAATGCTTGACTGGGGAAAATGGTCGGAAGCGGAGCGCGTGCTTCAAATCTATCACCAGAAGCAGATGAAAAGTTCGGAACTGGAGATGCTTGGAATTATCTGTGAGATTGAACAGGCGGAACGCAAGGCGGGAGTAACGCATTTTCTGTTTCCGCAGGAGGGCGGCTATCAGGAAATATATAAGACATATGTAACGGTACGGTTTCTGTTACATCGTCTGGAGTTTGGGATGCCGTCAGAGAATTATCAGGAATTGATTCATGCGGTAGAAAGCGGTAACATATCAGTAGAGGCACTTATCATAATGATCCTGCATGGCGTATTAAATAAGCGCTATGTTGTTGAGACGTTGGAAAGCTGGAAGCTGCCGGATGTGAAGAGTGCAGAACAATTAAAGATATTTTATGAAAAAGTTTTACAGAGAAATTGTGATGTTATGGTTTCCTACAGTAAGAGGGCAAAGATGGAACTGGAAAAGCACAGCAAGGAGGAACAGTGATGATACCATACGGAAGACAGACGATAGAGGAAGATGATATTGAGGAAGTAGTAAAGGTGCTGAAATCAGATTTCTTGACGACAGGACCGAAGGTGGCAGAGTTCGAGCGGGCAGTGGCAGAGTATGTGGGCGCGAAATATGCGGTCGCTATTTCAAACGATACTGCGGCACTGCATGCGGCATGCCATGCGGCGGGAATCGGACCGGGGGATGAGGTAATCACCACGCCGATCACGTTTGCGGCATCCGCCAACTGTGTGCTGTACTGCGGCGGAAGGCCGGTTTTTGCAGACATTGATCCGAGGACGTACAACATCGATCCGGAGGACATCCGACGCAAGATCACGGATAAGACCAAGGCGATTATTCCGGTGCATCTGGCAGGACAGCCCTGCGATATGGACGCCATTCATGCGATCGCAAAGGAGCATCATCTGATCGTGATCGAGGATGCAGCGCATGCGCTCGGCTCGGAATATAAGGGACGGCGTGTCGGCTCCATGTCGGATATGACGACATTCAGCTTTCATCCGGTGAAGCCGATCACGACAGGCGAGGGCGGTATGATTGTGACGGACAGTGAGGAATTGTACCGGAAATTAGTGTTGTTCCGCAGCCACGGAATTACCAGAGATCCGGACCTGATGACGAGAAATGAGGGACCGTGGTTCTATCAGCAGCTCGATCTCGGCTATAATTACCGTATGACGGATATCCAGTGTGCGCTCGGCTGCAGCCAGATGCGGAAGCTGGACCGCTTCCTTGCGCGCAGAAGGGAGATCACAAAGCGCTACGATGAGGCGTTTGCGGACTGCGCGAATATTGTGACGCCGTATCAGCTGCCGGAGACGAACAGCGGATGGCATCTCTATATCATACAGGTGAAGAACCATGACAGAAAGACCGTGTTCGAGCAGCTTCGGGAGAACGGTATCGCAGTGAATGTCCACTATATTCCGGTGTACTATCATCCGTACTACCAGGAGCACGGTTACAAAGAAGTGCATTGTCCGGTGGCGGAGGAAGTCTACTCGCACATCATCAGCCTTCCGGTTTATCCGGGGCTTGCCGACGAGCAGCAGGATACGGTCATTGAAACGGTGAAGCGGTTGACAAAATAGTTCCCGGACGGTGAGGGAGAGGCAGATCTTCAGAAACAGCAGGAGAATAGAGCGGGATGGGATATGTAAGATTAAAGCAACTTATTGAGCAGAATGCGTGGAGGGAAGCCGGAAGAGAACTCGGGCAGTATATGAACGGGGAATGGGATGATGAACTCGCCGTGCTGGCAGCAACGGTTTTCTCTGCGCTGGGCGACTGGGAAGGCGCCTATACCTGTATCGCGCAGGGGCTGCAGTATAATTACAGAAATTATGAACTGTATCTGCTGCTGGGCAATTATTATGAGCGCAAAAATTGCAATCAGGCGTGGCTCTGCTATGAAAATGCGCTCTATTATTGCAGCGATGAAGATGATCGCAGGATCATACAGCAGCACAAAGAGCGTGTACAGCACGATGACCGGTGGTGCGTGCACAAGGTTTCGATCGTGATATTGACGTATAACCTCAAAGACATGAATATGCAGTGCATCGGCAGCATCCGGGACACCTGCGATCCATCGAGCTATGAGCTGGTCGTGGTGGACAATGCATCTACAGACGGCACGCTGGAATGGCTTCAGGAGCAAAAAGATATTACCCTCGTGGGCAACCGGGAAAACAAGGGCTTCCCGGCTGGGTGTAATCAGGGAATCAAGGCGGCAGAGCCGGAAAATGATATTCTTCTTCTGAACAATGATACGATTGTTCTGCCCAATTCTATTTTCTGGCTCAGGATGGGATTATATGAGGAGAACCGGATCGGCGCCACGGGAAGCATGTCAAACAGCGTGATCAACGGGCAGAGGATTGAGGCGAAGCTTGCCGGTGTGGAGGAATACATAACATATGGCATGGCAATGAATATCCCCATGGAAAATGCGATGGAGAAAAAGACCTGGCTGGTGGGATTTGCGATGCTGCTGAAACGGAAGGCGCTGGATGGGGTCGGACTTCTGGATGAACGGTTTTCCCCGGGACAGAACGAGGATGTAGATCTGTGCATCCGGCTGAATCTGGCGGGGTGGCAGATGCGCCTCTGCCACAATAGTTTTATCGTGCATTACGGTCATGGAAACGGCAGGAACTCGGATATCTGGAAGCAGACGTTCTCAGTTACAAGTGAGAAGTTCCGGGAAAAATGGGGCTTCGATATGTCCTATTATACCTACAGCAGAAAAGAACTGATTGCGATGATTTCCGAGCCGAAAGAGAGCAGAATACGCGTGCTGGAAGTGGGATGCGGATGCGGTGCAACGCTTGCGCATATTGCGTATGAGTGGCCGGAAGCGAAGGTGAGCGGAATTGAGATCCAGGATGACATTGCGAAAATCGGTGCAAATTATCTGGATATCCGGCAGGGAAACATTGAGACCATGCAGATCCCGTATGAAAAAGATACGTTTGACTATATCATACTGGCGGATGTGCTGGAGCACCTGCATGATCCGGAGCGGATTCTGCAGAAATTACTGTCCTATCTGAAGGCGGACGGCAGTATTCTGTGCAGTGTTCCCAATATTTTAAACCGCCATGTAATCAGCGACCTTCTGCGCGGAAAGCTGGAGTACCAGGACGCAGGAATTTTAGACCGCACGCATCTGCGCTTTTTCACAATGGACAGTATTGTGAGGGTATTTGAACGGTGCGGAATGGAAGTCACACAGATGATGGCGACCTATGATACGGAAGAGCTGGATGCGGAAGCGGAAGAATTGATGAACGCACTGTATCAGATTCCGCATATTGCGGACAGACAGTTGTTTCAGGTGTACCAGTATGTTTTCCGGGCAAAGAGGGAGCGGGAGGCGGAATGAAAAAAGTAAGTGTAATTGTACCCTGCCACAATGCGGCGAAATGGCTTCCGCAATGCTTTCTGTCGCTGGTGCAGCAGTCGATCGGAATCGACGGGCTGGAGCTGATTTTTGTGGATGATGCATCGGATGATGAGGGCGCGACATGGGCACTGCTGGAGGAATTTGAGCGCGCGTATCCCGAGAGCATCATGATTATCCATCTGGAAGAAAATCTGCGTCAGGGAGGCGCCCGGAACGTGGCGCTCGGCTATGCGACGGGGGAGTATCTTGCGTTTGTCGATGCGGATGATTTTGTGGAGAAGGATTTCCTTGAGAAGGTATACCGGCGTGCGGTGGAGAGCGATGCCGATATCGTACAGTTTGATTATGTGTACTATACGGAAAGACTTGGAAAAGTGGCGTCGGGAAGGTCGGCCGCGGACGAGAGTATCCGGATTCAGACAAAGGAGGAGCGGAAGCGTTTTCTTATCAGCGAGAAGATCACCTACGGCTGCTGGAACAAGCTGTACCGGAGATCGCTTGTCGAGCGGGCGGGCGTCCGTTATGCCGAGCATGTTATTTATGAAGAACCGCTGTTTGTGTACCCGCTGTTGTTCTACGGAAACCGCTTTGAAATCATGGCGGAAGCTTTTTACTGCTACCGCCAGAATGAGGTGGGAACCATGCGCCGGGATATGCGTCAGATGACAACACTGCAGATGCACGCAGATGTGCAGCTTGCCGTGTGGCATTTTATGAAACAGACACCGTTTTTCCGGGAGTATTATGAGGAGATCAAGCTGTATTTTCTGCATACGTATTTTTATGAGACGCTGCTGTTTGCGGTGCAGCGCGGATTTGAAGTGCCGTATTCCATGTATGAGATGCTGCGGGATACCGTAAAAGCGGAGGTGGCAGACTATAGAGAGTCTCCCTATGCGGCGATGATCCCGAGGCAGATGGAGCTGTACCGGATAGAGAATGAAGAAAAAAATAGAGAAAATATACAGAAGCGGGTAAAGTCATTTATAAGTAAAATGTGAAAAATACTTGTGAAAATTGTTTTGAAGTTATGCGGTGATGAAGGGAGAAAGAAGGATGTATGAAGAGTTAATTGCGAAAATGAATCCATGTCCTAAACTTAATCTGCAGTGGTATAAGAACGAAGATTTATATTCTGATGGCGAGGTAGAAGATTTTATAATTAAGATAATTGCAGAAAATAGACCAGAAGACTACAGCAACGCTGTCTATGAGCAATTTAATTGGCCGATATATTATCATCTGTCGCCGCTACGAAAAAATATTCTAAATTGGTATAAATTCAAACCGGATAGCAGTGTATTGGAAATTGGCTGTGGTATGGGCGCAATTACAAGTGTACTGTGCGATGAATGTAAGGATGTTACGGCAGTGGAACTCTCAAGAAAACGTGCAACAGCAACGCTTCTCCGGTGCCGTGAAAAAGAAAATCTTGAGATTATTGTTGGAAACTTGAATGATATTGAATTTGATAAAAAATATGACTATATTACACTGATAGGCGTTTTGGAATACCAGGGGACTTATACGGAATCAACAAATCCGTACATGGACTTTTTGGTTAAGATTAAGCAGTTGCTGAAACCAGATGGGAAATTGCTTGTCGCAATAGAGAATCAGTACGGTTTAAAATATTGGTGCGGAATGCCAGAAGATCATGTTGGAATACCGTTTGAAGGGATAAATCAGTATAGGGATGTTGAGAGAGGGGTAAGGACATTTTCAAAAACAGCGTTGGACACATTGATTAAGGAAAGTGGCTTTCATAATACCTATTTTTATTATCCATATCCTGATTACAAATTGCCTACAGTTATTTATTCACAGGATGTTTTACCAAGTAAGAAAGACACGATAAATTCTGAAAATTTCAGGGATTATAGCTCGGCTGATAAAAATACATTAATTGCAAATGAGAAAAAGCTTTATACGGATATTGTAGAAAACGGAGTATTCGAGTTTTTTGCAAATTCGTTTTTGGTGGAGTGCTCCGACAGCAGTCAGCTAGGGGAAATAACGTTTGCGAGATTAACAAGCGAACGCAAGGAACAATATCGAATGGCAACACGATTTACGAAGCAGAATACAGTTGAAAAGAAACCACTCACGAAGATGTGTGAGCAGACTCATGTAAAGCAAATGCTGAAAAATGTAGATCTTATAAAACAAGCAGGTATAAAAATAGCAGAATATAGAGTGGATGACGGAATTTTAGTTAGCAGCTATATTCAAAAACCGATTTTGGAAGACGTAATTATGGAGGCGTTAAAAGAAAACAATGCAGACGAGATTTACAGATTAATAGATCAGGTGTATAGGGAAATATTGCAGTCTTCCGAACAGGTTTCATGGAAAGACAATATATTATATACATTAGGTCTGGAAATAGAGGAGAATGAAGAGGCATTTGGACCTATTTTAAAGGTTGGTTTTTTAGATATGAGCTTTAGAAATTCCTTTTATTGTGATGGGGAAATACTTTGGTTTGATCAGGAATGGGTTTTGGAAGCAGTACCTGCTAAATTTATTTTATATTATGCACTTACACTACTGTACTATTCGTATCCGCAGTTGGAACAGTGCTGTCCTTTGCCAGATGTAATTAAACGCTATCATATGGAAAATGCGTATGAAGCGTTTAAGGAGTTCCAGGAGTTGTTTGGCTATTTGGTGGCCGATGAGGCACAGGTTGTGACGGGAGGAACATTTCTTATTGACGGTACGGTGGATTACATTTCAAATGTTAAGAAGCTTATGAAATAAAAAATGGTAAATGATGAGGTGTTGGGCTAAAGAAATTGCATGGATGATTCGATATAAAAATCAGTAGTATATCGAAAAGCATCTCAGGGAAGAGGTAGAATAACATGGTAGTTAATCACAATATGGCATCGATCTGTGAGAGCAGACAGCTGCGTTATAATGTTAAGAAGATGGAGGTATCTTCTAAAAAGCTGGCGACAGGATATAAGATTATCGGAGCAAATGATGATGCGGCGGGCTTACAGATTTCAGAGACAATGCGCCATCAGACCAGAGGATTGAATAAGGCATCCAGGAATTCGCAGGATGGCATCAGCATGTTACAGACGGCGGATGCGGCGCTGCAGGAGACGCAGGATGTTTTGGGGCGTATGGTAGAATTGACCACACAGGCAGCCAATGATACGCATACGGACGCAGATCGCAGATCAATTCAGGACGAACTTGATCAGCTGAATCAGGAAGTCGATCGTATCGCGTATACGACAAACTTTAATCAGCAGTACATTCTTGCGGAAGGAACACCGCAGGCGGCACCAGGATATTATCGGATACAGTCGGGAGCGTTAAACGGTCAGAGCATAGATATTCAGTTTGTGAATGCAAGTAAGGAGAGCCTTGGCGTAGACAAGGTTGATGTATCTTCCCACCAAAAAGCTTCTGCGTCTATCACGATGGTGCAGGGTGCAATCGAGAAGGCATCTCACTGGAGAGATAAGTTTGGTGCGCAGCAGGAACGCTTGGAGCATGCGGTGCGTAACACAGATAATACATCTGAGAATACACAGAGCGCAGAGTCGAGTAAGAGAGACACTAACATGAATATGGAGATGGTATTGTATTCGACCAACCGGATTCTGGTGCATGCATCCCAGAGTATTCTGGCACAGTATAATGATGATGCAAAGGCAGTGCTTGAGATTTTGAAATAGTTAGACACGATAAAGAGATAAGAGGGGCAGTACTGAAAATAAAGTTTTGTAAGGATAGCCGATATAATATATAATGAATGAGAAGCGCATGGATGGCTGTCAGAAAATCATGGAAGATATAAGTGTGATCAAAAAGCATCCGGTAGCAGGGTGCTTTTTTGATTGAAAAAAAGTTTTTACATAGATTAGGCGGACAGGAATGAATAGAAACATAACGGTTTTGGTTTATTTGGAGTATCATGATGAAAATGCAGCCCGCAAAACGCTGGATTCGGTATTTGAACAGCAGATAGAAGGGGACATGCAGATTATTGTATGTGATCTGGCTTCCGCGCTGGAGGAAGGAATTTATGATTACAGTGAGCGGGATCTGATTTACATTCCGGTAAAAGAACAGATGACAAGATTCGATCTGGAGATGGCGTTGCGCGAACAGATCGAAAGTCCGTATTTTACCGTTATCTATGATGGGGAATATTTTACAGACCGGAAATATCTGCAGAGAGCGGTAGACTTTCTGGATGGAGAAAAAGATTTTTCCATGTATGGATCCAATGTATATCGAGGCGATACAGCGGAACCGGCGTATGATCTTGGTGAGCCAAAGATCATTTTATATAATCTGCAGTACCGGAAATATATGATTCACGGGATTGAGGACTATATGTACAATCTGGATCTGGAGGGAAAGTCTGTCGTCTGGATAGAAGCACCAATGCTTGTGTGCAGAAATAATGTCCGCAATGAGGAACTGCAGACAATATCGAATCAGGAAGAATTGGTACGAGAGGTATTCACACGGCGGCGGGGATTGAATCTGCTGTATTTAAAAAAGGGTATGTGCCTGTTGGATCAGACAGTAGTTGCCGCCGGCAGAGTGGCAGAGGACATTCCGTTATGGAAAAAATATATGCAGCAGGCGTTGGAAGTGTATGCACTGCAATATTATTACGGGGAAGCTCTGAGCCCTAAGAGAATCTGGGATCAGATTCATTTTGCATATGTAAAGGGAAGCAGGGAATTAAAGAAGTGGGAACAGCAGGGGAATGACATTATGACACAAGATGGGCAGTACCTGCTGGATTTTATGACGACGAAGTGCCGGAAGCTGTGGGATCCGAGTCCATTGTGGATGCAAAGCTGCGGAGAGCGGAATCCGGATCAGGTATTTATGATTCTGCAGATAGGCACCCGTGGAATGGGAGTATTTTCTACGCTGTTTAATTTCCTTGGAGCAGCAGAGTTTGCTGAAAAAAACGGGGCGCAGGTTCTGGTCGACCTGAAGAACTCGTATATGTACGGGCTGCAGGATATAAGGCGGCGAGGCAGGGAAAATGCATGGGAATACTATTTCCGTCAGCCCGCGGAAGAATATTCGCTTGAGGAAGTGTACCAAAGTAAAAATGTGATGAAATGCGATACCTATTACTGGTGCAATCCGAAGTGGTATGATATGTTTCCGGCGGAAAAAGAAACATTACATAAATGGGGTTATCTGATAAGGAAGTATTTCCGGCTGACACCCGAATTGCAGGAAGCATGTGAAACGCTACAGGCGAAAATGCTGAAAGATAAGCGGGTGCTGGGAATTTGTGTAAGAAATAATTTTGCGCTATTAGACACAATCGGAGCAGGATTAACCAGCGATCATCCCAGACAGCCGCAGTTAGTCCAGTTTATAGAGGCGGTTCATCATTATATGGATGTATGGAACTGCCAGTATATCTATGCGGTGGTAGATGATAGTTATGCGCTGCAGGAACTGCAAAAGGAGTTCGGGGAATGCTGCATCTATCTTGAGAGAAAGCATCCTTCTAACTATAAGGACGGGAAACCTGTTGCAGATATGGCAGAGCGGATAGATTGGGAATGGGATATTGTGAGAAACAATAAGGAGTATATCTGTGATACCTACCTGCTGTCGAAATGTACGTCGATGTTGAGTGGTAACTGTGGATGCGGACGCATGGCATATTATTGGAATGACGGGCAGTACGAGAATGTAAAAGTATTCCGGGACGGAAATTATTAGAAAACAAAGAGCAAGCAGAGGGATGGGACATGGGCAAAAAGAAAATACTAATTACCGGAGCCAGTGGTTTTGTCGGGCGAAACGTAAAAGAATACTTAGAACAGACAGAAAAATATGAGATCTATGCGCCGACCAGCAGTGAGTTAAACTGTCTGGATGAACAAGCGGTGGTTTCCTGTCTGAAGCAGTACAATTTTGATTATGTGTTACATTTTGCCGTATATGGGGACACAATCGACAAAACAAAGGATGGAAGTAAAACACTGGAATATAATCTTCGGATCTATCTTAATTTTGCCCGCAATGCACATCTGTTTGGAAGGATGTACTACACGGGATCGGGAGCGGAGTATGATAAGCGGTATCCGATTTGCAGTGTCACCGAGGAGGAAATAGGGAAAACACTGCCGACAGATGTTTATGGATTATTGAAATATACGGTTGGTCAGATGATCGAACAGAGCGAAAATATCTATAATTTCCGGCTGTTTGGCATCTATGGGAAATATGAGGACTACCCGACAAAATTTATTTCTAATGTGTGCTGTAAGGCAATCAAGAATGTCGGGTTATCCATGCGGCGGAATGTGTATTTTGATTATTTGTGGGTTGAAGATTTTTGCAGAATGATTGAGGTTTTTTTAGAAAAAAAACCTCAATATCATACATATAATATGGTTTCGGGTACGCGGATCAGTTTGAGGGAAATATGCGATATGGTCCGTAAAATCAGCGGCAGGGATCTTCCGGCATATGTTTGCAGGGAAGGAACTGCAAATGAATATACGGCGTCAAATGAACGGTTTAGGAAAGAGTGCCCGGATTTTGTCTATACAGCGCCGGAGGTAGCGATAGAGCGTTTATATCGATGGTATGAACAACATGAAGAACAGATAGATTTATATCGTTTGCTATATTAGAAAACGGGGAAAGTGGTGTGTTTATGCAACTACAGGATTTGTTGATTACGGAGCAGGCAACCGTCAAGGATGCGATACAGCAGTTGGAGCGCTTGCGGTGTAAGGTCATATATGTAGTAAAAGACAGAAAGCTTTTGGCCTCTGTATCAGATGGAGATGTGCGCAGATATACGCTGCAGGCGGGAAATATTAACGATAGTGTCTCACAGATTGCAAATTATACGCCCTGTACCTGCAGTGAATATGAAGAAGAAGCGTGGCAGACTATATTTCAGAATACGGGAATGTATTCGATCCCTATCGTAAACTTAAACGGAGAGATCATAGGCGTAGTATATCAGAACGGTACGGTCATCAAGGAACATGAAAAAATAGGGCTGCCGGTTGTCATCATGGCTGGCGGCAAGGGGACGAGACTTCACCCGTATACCAAAATACTGCCAAAGGCGCTTATTCCGATCGGGGAACTTCCAATATCCGAACATATCATACAGCGCTTTTTGGAATATGGATGCAGTCAGTATTATATGATCGTGAACCATAAAGGAGCCATGATACAATCCTATTTTAATAATATTGATAAGGCATATGATATTCGGTTTATAGAAGAAGCAGAGCCGCTTGGAACGGGTGGCGGTCTGAGTCTTTTGAAGGGGAGCATAGAGCAGGATTTTATCCTGACAAACTGCGATATTCTGATCGATGCCGATTATGGCGAAATATACCGCATTCATAAGAAGAAACATAATTTTATCACGATGGTTCTCTCGGAGTATGAAGTGGAAATCCCTTATGGGGTCGTGCAGGTTGATCAGGATAATAATTACGGCGGCGTGACAGAAAAGCCGGTACTTCATTATCTGATTAACACGGGTGTATATCTGGTTAATGAAAGGGTTATCACAGAAATGCCAAGGGATACGGTTATGGACTTTCCGGACATTGTGGAAAACTATAGAAAAAGTGGAGAAAAAGTCGGGTGCTATGTGGTAAAACAGTCTGCATATATGGATATGGGGCAGTTTGAGGAACTTGAAAAAATGAAAGAAAAACTGCATGCACAGTAAACAAAAACGATCAGGGAAGACAAATACAAAAAACATTGTATAGAAGAAGGGTACATATGAAAAAACGGGTTGCGGATATTATCATGGACACATTGGTGGAATACGGGATTACAGATTGCTTTGCGGTAGTCGGAGGCGGAGCGATGCACCTGGATCATGCACTGCTGGTATGCAAAGCGATGAAAAAGTATTTTAATCATCATGAACAGGCGTGTGCAATGGCGGCGGAGGCATATGCAAGATACAGCGGGAAAATGGCAGCGGTATGTGTCACATGTGGACCGGGTGCGACCAACACCCTGACAGGTGTCATGGGAGCATGGCAGGACAGCCTGCCAATGATTGTAATATCCGGACAGGTGAGATATGCGGTGTCCGTGCCGCAGTCCGGGTTGAAGCTGCGATACAGAGGAACACAGGAGTACGAAATTATTCCCACGGTAAAAAATATGACCAAATATGCGGTCATGCTGACGGATCCGCTTGCGGTAAAAAGAGAAGTGGTCAAGGCAATTCAGATCGCACTGGAGGGAAGAAGAGGACCGGTGTGGCTGGATGTTCCACAGGATATACAAAACGCTATGGTGGAGGAAGAGGAATTATATGCCTGCGAAGAGGCTGAGAAACAGACAGCAGGCGTAAGTGACCAGCAGGTAAGCGAAATTCTTGCGCTGCTGGAACATGCCAAACGCCCGTGTATACTTGGGGGATCGGGAATTATCAGCAGCAACAACAGAGATTTGTTTGAACAGGTTGTAAATCAGCTCGGTGTCCCTGTTCTGGGTGGCTCATGGGTTGCGGATAATCTTTATACGGAGCATCCATTGTATTATGGGAATGCGGGAAACGTCGGACCCCGGACAGGAAATTTTATATTGCAGAATGCGGATGTGATACTGACCCTGGGAAATAGTCTGGGATACCGGCAGACCGGATTTAATCAGGAGGGATTTGCTCCAAAAGCGAAGATCGTGATGGTAGATGTGGACGGTGAAGAGGGTAAAAAACCGGGACTTCACCTGCACCGGTTTATTCAGGCGGATCTGTCGGATATACTGAATAAAATGCTGCAGACAGGGCGCCGGCTCACGCCGCCGCAGGATTGGATGGATTATTGTAATATGTTAAAGCAGCGTTTTACACCGTTTGAGGCAGCCGATAAGATTGTGCCGGACGAGCGGGTGTGTTCGTATTACTTTTGGAAAATATTTCAGCAGTATGAAGAAGAAGACAGTATCCTGGCACTTGGAAACAATACCGCCAATACTGCAAAACTGCAGATCGGAGTCAGATACCGGGAGCAGAGAGTTATGACAAATTATACCTGTGGGTCAATGGGCTATGATGTTCCGGCAGCGATCGGCGCAGCAGTTGCATCCGGAAAGAAAGTGTACTGCGTGACGGGAGACGGAAGTATCATGATGAATCTGCAGGAGATGCAGACGATTGTCCAGAACAAACTTCCGGTGCAGTTTGTGGTATTTTCCAATGAAGGATATGGGGCAATCAGGCAGACCTGCAAGAATTTTTTTAAGGGAGAGTACATCGGATGTACACCGGACACAGGGGTAAGCTTTCCAGATTTTGAGGATGTTGCCCACACATTTGGAAGAGAGTACCGGATCTGCCGGACAAATGAAGAAGTGGAAGCATCCGTCAGATGGCTGATTCAAAGTGACAAACCGGTGCTGCTGGAAGTATGTCAGAAGTTTGATGATCCTGTCACACCAAAAGTAATGTCGAGACTGGATGAGAATGGGAAAATGCAGTCGCCGGCATTGCAGGATATGTATCCGTTTTTGGAGCAGACGGAGCTGGATCAGTTGATGCTTTGGTAGGGGATGAGATAGTGAAAGAGATTGTACTGGTTGGATTTGGCGGGCATGCGAAGAGTGTGATAGATTCTATTGAAGGAATGAAAGCATATAAGATTGCGGGATATGTTGACTGTGCCGATATGCCGGATTACAAAGGGTATACAAGAATCGGAAATGATGCAGAACTGGAAAAGCTATATGCAGGGGGGATCCACGATGCGGTATTGACGATTGGTTTTATGGGGAGGTCAAGGCGCAGAAACCAGCTTTACGAATATATGAAAAAAATCGGATACCGCTTTCCAGTAATTGTAGACCAGTCGGCAATAATAGCATCGGATGCAGTGATACAGGAAGGAACCTATATCGGAAAGAGAGCGGTTATAAACGCTGATGCGAGAATCGGACGAATGTGTATTATCAATACGGGCGCGATCATTGAACACGAATGTGTGGTGGGGGATTTTTCCCATGTCGCCGTAGGAGCAAATCTGTGCGGACAGTGCGTGATGGGAGAAAACACCTTCATCGGTGCGGGCGCAACGGTGATTCAACAGCGTCAGATCGGAAATGAAGCGATCGTGGGAGCGGGATGCACAATCAAAAGAAACATTGGAAACCGGTGTATCTGTAAGGAAACGGATGATGGTCTGGCATCCGTACAAATGGAGGAGTCATAGCAGCATAGAATGAAAGATCATATATATATTATTGCAGAAGCAGGTGTAAACCACAATGGAGATATCGGAATTGCAAAAAGGCTTGTAGATGAAGCGGCAGCGGCAGGCGCGGATGCGGTGAAATTCCAGACGTTCCGGACACAGAATCTGGTGTGCAGGAAAGCCCAAAAAGCGGCATATCAGATGGAGACGACAGAGCAATCGGAGTCCCAGTACGATATGTTAAAAAAATTAGAGCTGACAGCAGAAATGCACGAAGAGCTGATCTCTTATTGTAAAAAGAAAAAGATTCAGTTTCTTTCGACACCCTTTGATATAGAGAGTGTCGACTTGCTGGAGCGGTATGAGATCCCTCTGATGAAAATTCCGTCGGGTGAGATCACAAATTACCCGTATTTAAAGAGAATAGGTGCAACGGGGAAAAAGATCATTCTGTCTACGGGGATGAGTACCCTGGATGAGGTCAGGGAAGCTGTAAAGGTACTGCGGGAGAATGGAGCCAGAGAGATTGTATTGCTGCATTGCAATACGGAATACCCAACACCGATGTGTGATGTGAATTTGCTGGCTATGAAAACCATGCAGGAGGAGCTGGGGCTTCCTGTGGGATACTCAGACCACACCAAAGGGATTGAGATTCCGATTGCGGCCGCGGCACTGGGAGCATGTGTAATAGAGAAGCATTTCACATTGGATAAGACCATGGAAGGACCGGATCACAAGGCAAGTCTGGAACCGCATGAATTGAGAACGATGGTGTGTGCAATCCGCAATATAGAGCAGGCGATGGGAGATGGCGTCAAAAGACCGTCATCATCCGAACAGCGGAATATAGGAATTGTGAGAAAAAGCATTGTTGCAAGGCGCGATATCAGCGAGGGAGAGATTTTGTCGGGAGAGAATATTACGACAAAACGTCCCGGTATCGGAATAAGTCCCATGATGTGGGAGAAGGTAATCGGGCAGAGAGCATGTAAAAATTATAAAGCGGACGAGATGATTGAGTTATGAAAAAAATTTGCGTAGCGACAGGAACAAGAGCGGAATATGGAATTTTAAAACCGTTGATAGATAAAATATACCATTCAAAAGAGTGCGAGCTTCAACTGGCAGCGACGGGAATGCATCTGTCTACAGAGTTTGGACTGACGTATCGGGAGATTGAGAAAGACGGCTATCCGATTACTGCCAAGATTGAGATGCTGCTTAGTGCAGACACACCTGCGGGAATCACGAAATCGATGGGAGTGGAGCTGATCGGATTTGCTGATTATTTTGCTGTACATCAGCCAGATCTGGTTATCATTCTGGGGGATCGCTATGAAATGCTGATGGTGGCGTCAGCGGCAATGATTGCGAGAATTCCGATCGCGCATATTCACGGCGGTGAGGTGACGGAAGGATTGATCGATGAGGCGATCAGACATTCCATCACGAAGATGAGTCAGCTTCATTTTGTATCAACGGAGGAATACCGCAGGCGGGTGATACAGATGGGAGAACAGCCGGATGCGGTATATAACGTGGGGGCACTGGGAGTCGAAAATGTGAAAAACATCCGATTGTTAGACAGAGAACAGTTGGAAAAAGAGATAGATTTTAAATTTTCGGAGAAGACCGTGCTGGTTACGTTTCATCCTGTGACATTGGAGAAAATGACAGCGAAGGAACAGTTTTCCAATTTGCTAAAAGTTCTTGATCGGCATAAAGAGCTGAAAATCATTTTCACAAAGGCGAATGCGGATACGGATGGCCGGATCATTAACGAAATGATTGATAATTTTGCCGGTAAAAATAAAAATCGCTGTGCAGCATATACTTCGCTGGGACAGTTACGGTACCTGAGTGCCGTCAGACAGTGCTGTGCTGTGGTTGGTAATTCGTCCAGCGGCATCATTGAAGTGCCGTCGTTCGGAATCCCGACAGTGAATATCGGGGACAGACAGCGCGGCAGAGTATGCGCAGGGTCGGTCATTTCCTGCGGAAATGCAATAGAAGAGATTCAAAAAGCACTGGAGGAAGCATTATCGGCGGATTTTTATAAAGTCATTCAGAAGATGAAAAATCCGTATGAAGGAGAAAATACAGCGCAAACAATATACGAGACGATAAACCACAAATTACAACAGGGAATTTCTTTAAAAAAATGTTTTTATAATCTGGAGAAGTAAATGAGGGTATTATTTATTGGATGTGTAAGATCATCGGAACTATTTTTAAATAAATTACTTCAAATGAAAGCAGATATTGTCGGGGTAGTCACAAAAGCCGAGGCAGGAATAAATGCAGACTTTGTCGATATAGGTCAAATCTGTGAAAAAAATCAACTGGATTATATTTATGTAAAAAATATTAACGAACTGGAGAGCAAGACATATATCCAACAAAAAAAGCCCGATCTTATTTTGTGCCTGGGATGGTCGCAGCTTTTGGATGAAGAGATATTGAAAATTCCGGCAGAGGGATGTATCGGATTTCATCCGGCAAAACTCCCGTATAACAGAGGGCGCCATCCGTTAATCTGGGCACTGGCGCTTGGACTGGAAAGTACGGCATCTACTTTCTTTTATATGGATGCACATGCAGACACGGGAGAGATTGTATCACAGCGGGAACTTCCTATATCCTATGAGGATGATGCAACGTCTTTGTATCACAAGGTCATGAACGTGGCGGTAGATCAGTTGGAAGAGATCATGAATGATCTGGAAAAAAATATGTTGCAGAAGATTCCGCAGGAGATAGGGGGTGGAAATGTCTGGAGAAAACGGGGAAAGCGGGATGGCGAAATAGATTGGAGAATGTCAAGCAGAGCGATATATAATCTGGTGCGGGCTCTTACAAAACCCTATGTAGGAGCGCATTTTGTATATCAGGATCAGGAAATTAAAGTGTGGAAGGTCAGAGAGATTATAACGAAAGAATACGATTATATCGAGCCGGGCAAGGTTTTATCAGTGACGGGACAAATGGGATACCGGATAAAGGCAGGGGATAACGTAATAGAACTGGTGCAGTGTGAACCGGTTCATATGGAAATTGGTGAGTATTTGTAAAAGATGGAGGAAACGGTGTGAATATATTAGTGGTATCTCCGCATCCGGATGATGAAACGCTTGGCGCGGGGGGAACAATATTAAGATTGATGCAGGAAGGGAATGCCGTAAGCTGGTTAAATATAACTGGAATACAGGGAAATCCAGATTACTCAACAGAATATAGAAAGAACAGGGAAAGACAGCTAAACAATATAGAAAAATTTTATGATTTTTCCAGTGTGGTACATCTTAACTTACCGCCCACAAAGCTGGACGGGATGGATTCTTCTGCGGTACTTGAGCAAATTGCAGGTGTATATGAACAAGTCAGACCGGAATGGCTGATTCTTCCGGATTATAACGATGCTCATTCGGATCATCTCCGAGTGTTTGAATGGTGCTATGCATGCTCTAAGACATTTCGATTTCCTTATATAAAAAGGATTATGACAATGGAGATTGTATCAGAAACAGATTTTGGACGGCCGCAGAATCCGTTTGTGCCCAATTTTTTTATAGATGTATCGGCAGTTATGAAACAGAAAATAGAGGCAGTAAAAATATATGATACAGAATTAGGAGAACATCCTTTCCCGAGAAGCATAGCAAATATAAAGGCATTGGCAACGATGAGAGGTGCAGCGGCGGGAGTTGAGTATGCAGAGGCTTTTCGGATGATCAAATATATAATGTAGACATGGTGCGAAATGCGAGTAATGAAATGTGAGCAGGAGAATAAGAGCATGGCGAGTCGATATAAAATTACACCTGAAAGCCGGATCGCATTATATGGATATAATATCTATACCAGAAAACAGATTCAATGGCTGACAAGCTGGGGATGCACAGAAATATACGTTATTGACAGAAATGCGGATAAGATCGGGAAGATTGAGGGTGCAGAGATTGTCCCGGACATAGGACAGATCAATGGCATCGTTGAAATATGCATATGGATTATGTTGCAGAATGCGATGCAGCATGCAGACATTGCGCAGGTATTATATCAGCAGGGGGTGCGGAAGGTGCTCTTTGTCCCGATGATAAGAAACCTGCAACACAGAGATTTTCAGATGGAAATGACAATGCTATATAATTGGATGTTCCTCGGAAGATATGAGATGTTAAATCAGATACCGATGCTGGAGGAGCAGCAATTCCAAGCATGCCGGGAGCAAATCTGTGATGTTATAACAGTGGGAAGAGAGGAAGCGGTAGCCTGGATTCCTGTGCCGGCATTGCATGCAATCTCAACCGCGCAGGACGGATACGGTGATGTCCCGATCGTTGCGTTTCGGCCTTACTATGATCTGCTTTCCTGCTTAAAAGGCGGGAATACAGAGATTGATACTTATATTGCAAATTTTGTTGTGGGAAACGACAATGAGATTACAGAAGAGATAAGGGCGCGTGTTTTGACAGACCGGAAGAGACTGGTTGATTATATGGACAGTGAATGTAACCGGGGAGCAGATTTTTTTGTTGCGGCGGCTCCGCAGGCAGTGTGGAATGCAAAAGGATTCTTCAATCTCTGCGAAGGGCATCACAGGTGTACGTTCCTGATTGACAGAGGATGGAAAAAGCTTCCGGTCAGATTAAGGACATCAGATATAGAACTGGCAGGCAGCTATTATCCGGAATATAGCTTGGATGAGGAAGAATATCAGTATACCGTCCGGGTACAGTCATATTTTGAAAAAAGAAATGTATGGGACAGCCGGCATATCGTATGTTCCGATGAGATCCGTCCTACCGTCAGAAAATTGTGCGGGGTAAGAGAGGGCTGCCATCCGGATATTTATATGGGAATGGGCGGAATGTGCAGGAGCGGTGATGAGGTCATCGAGAGATGGATAGAACGATGTTGCGAGACTGGGATTTTTGAGATTATTATTCTGGATGAGCGACAGCGGATTCAAAATAAATTACAGGAGAAAGGCGTTCTGAATTCATGCAAGAATCTCGGGGGCCTATTAAAAGAAGGAAAAAGACTGGAGTTGTGTGTTTATACACTGAAAAAGATATGAGATAAGAAAAAGAGAAGGTTCTTCGGACAGGAGAGCCTTCTCTTTTTAGTTATTTTTTCAGGTATAAATATAACAGCTGACCGTTACGGCAAAGCGTTCCAATCATAGAGCAATCTGTATCAGAGACCTGCTTTTGAGCAGAGTCGATAATGATGGCATAGCGGTAAGCAGGAGTGCTGTCAGAAGGAGTGGTATTGTCGATGACTGCAAAATCATAAACGCTCTCAGGGGTAACCGTAGGATGCGCATTTGTTTGAAACAGGTTATCCAATAAATGTTCCAGCTGGTGGTCTGCTCCGGGTGTTTCATGCGAAACAAGAGCACCCATCCTAAGAAAATGCCGCTTTAGAAAGCCGTCATCATTCAGGCGGATATACACACGGGTGTTTTTGAAACTTTCTTTTTGCATGCTCTCAAACAATATCCGAGTGAACGTGTAGGTGACGAATCTGGCAGCGCCGTAATAAAATTCGTAATTTCGGCATGGATAGTTAAAAAACAGCGGATATTCAATCGGTGCATGAAGCTGCAGGAGCTTATTTGCGATGATATAGTCCAGAACAGCCTGGACTTTGGATGAATCAAAAAGCTTCTGATGATCTGCCTTGCATACTTTTAAGATAATGTAATTGGTTCCCTTAGAAATGAGAAATGTACATCTGTGCTTTCCGGAACAGATATTAAAATAGCCGTTATTGTTCCATTTTGCGTCTACGGCATTCCGCTCAAAAAAATCAAGGTCAAAGTCGTAGGAGAGCTGCATCCGGTCATATACTTCACTACGGTTTTTCAACACACTTGAGCGCCATTGATCCGTAACGTCAACCTGTTTTTTCCGGGCAGCGGATTCACACATTTCGATATATGTTTTGGAACCGTCATTATTTTTCCCAGCAAAATTTTCAAATAGCGCAATGTGCGGATACAGACCATAGATGCTGATATCTTCCCATTTTGAAGTTCTCTTTTCCAGATCGGAAAAGACCAGCACGCACGGGACTTTGATGATACAATGTCCGTCGGAAGTTTCGTGAAGAAGCGAAAAATCTTTTATCTGCGGAAAGCGGATTGTGTCGACAGGCAGTATACTGCAACGGGAATCTGCATGTTCATCGGCGAGAATGTCGTAAATGTCATTCAGGGAGAGTTCCTGTTCATTTCCGGTTCCCAAAAGAACACGCCCCGGTCTGAAAATTAAATTTTTAAATCCGGCATTGAATAATTCAAGGGCAACGGAATCATGTTCAAAGACATTTTTTAAATCAATATAGACGGCATACTCCGATTTGCCTGAGATGCGTGTGCTAAGCTCAGATATGGTATAAACAGGCAGATCACAATAGGTTTTTATCTCGTGTGCCCGCTGATCGACAAATGCTGTGACCTGGTATCCTTTTCTTTGGAAGATGTCAAGAAGAATATTTCCGCGTGTTGCGGCACCGTAAAGTAGAATTTTTTTCTCATGTATCAAATAGCTGTTCATAAAATACCTCTCATCTATTAAGAAGCTGTGTTGACAGGAATCAAATATCCGATGGATCTTTCGGCAGGCGGAGTGCGCTGCATAAGATCATAAATGGTTTCACTACGGTTATAGTTATGAAGTTCCTCCTTATAACGGCAGAGAGAACGGAAGATATACTGGTTTATCGTGTCGTCGGAAGTGCAGAACAGATCTTTTTTGTCGATGTCTGAATTGCAGTTTAAATCATAAAAATGATAGATGGAATCTTTTAAAGAAGGGCTGGTAACCAGTTCCTCGATCAGATGCTTCATATGTACAGGGGGCTTCGTTCCCCGGGTGAGAATCCATTCCAGACTCAGCGTCTGCCAGATACAGTTGAGATATCTTCTCACATGTAAAGGGGCACTGGCAGTCAAATAATTCTGGTAGTTCCCATAAGCGCGGACAAAGTAGTAATCCAGTGCGTCAATGGTTTTTTCCATCTTCCAGTAAGGACAGATATCGAATTGGGAAGATGCCGCATACCAGTAGTTGTCACCCATGATAAATGTGTGAAACTTGGTGAAGAGATATTCACTGCGTTCCCAGCGAGGAAGAATGTTTTCGGGTAAAAAGCTTTCCTCCTCGCTCGCAGAGCGATAAAAAGTAGTCGGATATCCCTGGTGCTCCTGTGAAAAAGCTGTTTTCGCTGCATTTACAAGCTTATGGAAGTTGATAAAATTAAATTCGACAACGACGGGCTTGCCGCAGATGGTTACTTCTTGAATGTATTTTAGACCGGGAGGAGTAACGTCTTTGTCCTGTTCATAAAAAATATCAAAATCATTATCACTTTTGGAGTTGGACAAACCCATTGCACGTCCGCCGGCAATCTGACCGCAGACGGCGGTTATATGAAAAGTCTGTTCAAGATTTGCGATAAAAGGCGCCATTGAACGAAAGATTGCGTCTAATGGAAAGTTGGAAAAAGTATACTTGGTATCCATGATAAAACCTCTGATAAAAATTCATAAATATACGTATATAATATCACATTTTTACAGGGGATTGGTAGAGGATTTTGAGACGGGCACACGAAAAAGCTTTTGATGTAGGTGTGGATATGGTATATAATGAATGAGAAAATAGACGGCAGATTTTGTTGTTTCATGGAGGATGGAAGTGCAGGAAATTGTAAAAAGAATCAATGGGAACATTCATACATCGGGGTGTAATTTAAAATGTGGTTATTGTTATCTGGCGCAGGCGAATTATAAGAATCAGGGAATGATCAAAGCGTTGAGATATCCGTTGGAGACGATCCTTGCGGCCTGTTCCAGGGAACGTCTGGGAGGAACGTGCATCATTGAAATTATAGGAGACGGAGAGACTCTGCTGCCGGATGATGTGGTGCCGCTAATTCTTGGATTGCTAAAAGAGGGGCATTACGTTCTTGTTATCAATAACGGGACGTTAAAGACACGGATTCATGAGCTGGTCGAACAGAGTGAACGGGATCAGACTCTGTGCCGGTTGATATTTTCATTTTCACTGCATTTTTTAGAGTTAGAAAAGAGAAATCTTTTAACCACATTTGCGGATAACATCAACTTTGTGAAGAAAAAAGGAATTTCATTTGGTGTTTCACTGGTATGCGCGGATGAATATGTAGAGGCGGCAGACCGGATACATAGATTTTGCGAGGAGGATCTTGGCGGAGTGACACCGAATATAAGCCCCGCAAGGGAATGTGATAATTCGGGGAATACGGTTGGAATACTGTCAAAGTATGATAAGGATACATATTATCAGAATATAAAAAAGGCATTTCCCACATTCAACACAGAAAGTATTTATGACATTGAACATACGGACAACCATCAATTTTGTTATGCAGGAAGCTGGTGCTTTCAGGTTGATTTTACGACGGGAATGTATTCGCAATGTCTGCGCAACGCCGGACCGAAATATAATTTTTTCGAGAACATAGAACAGGAACTGATACTGGAACCGGTTGGGACGGGCTGCAGGGCACCTTATTGCTGGTGCGGGTGGACCAAAACAATGAATTTAATACCGGGTAAAAGCAAATATGAGCCTGTAGATGCGCTGATAGATGCACCCGAGTATAAGTTTATGGATATAAAATCACTGTCTGCAAGCCGTGTTAATCTTGCAGATGCCAATAAAGAATATACGGAGGCGGAAAAAGAGTTAAGCCGGCAGCGGAGCATACGCTATGAATATTTTGCAAGGCAGGTGGAACTTTTAAAGTTCGACTTTGTGGAAGAAAAGTATGAAAAATTTATACAAGGGGCAGAGGTTCTGCTGGAGGAGGATCTTGACCCGAGACTGTGGGACGTCGTGTGGCTGGTCGTGCGGTACGGATACGCACTGCTTAGGACGGGGCAGGCACAGCGGGCGTTGGATCTCGCGTCGTGTTATGAGGATCTGAATTATAATGCGGACTATTGTTATGTTATGGGCTTGGCTTATATGAATAATGGAATGATAGAGCAGGCGGAACAGAGTTTTTGCGAAGCAGCGCGCAGAAATTTTGTGATAGACAAAGGCGCAAATTCCGAATGGCCATATCTTAATCTGGGGCTGATATATGAAAGCAGGGGGGATATGGAGAAAGCAAAAGCCTGTTATCTGGAATGTGGAAGTTATGAACCTGCAATACAACAGTTAGAGGGATTGAGATGAAAAAAGTACTTGTGACGGGAGCGGACGGATTTATCGGGAGTCATTTAACCGAAAGCTTATTGGAGAGAGGTTATGATGTGAAGGCATTCGTGTATTATAATTCGTTTAATACATGGGGATGGCTTGATACACTGCCAAAGGAAAAACTGGATCAGATAGAGATTTTTGCAGGAGACGTGAGAGATCCTAATGGTGTTCGGGAGGCGATGCGGGGGGTAGACGGCGTATTTCACTTGGCGGCGTTGATTGCAATTCCGTTTAGCTACCATTCGCCGGATTCTTATGTGGACACGAATATTAAGGGAACGCTCAATGTGCTGCAGGCGGCGCGTGAACTACAGACAGAACGCGTTATGGTGACATCCACATCGGAGGTATATGGAACGGCACAGTATGTACCGATTGATGAAAAGCATCCGTTCCAGGGACAGTCGCCGTATTCGGCAACGAAGATTGGAGCCGACCGGCTGGCGGAGAGTTTTTATCGAAGCTTTCAACTGCCGGTGTCCATCGTCAGACCGTTTAATACGTACGGTCCGAGACAGTCCGCGCGGGCGGTGATTCCGACCATTATTACACAGCTGCTGGCAGGAAAGGAAGAGATTCAGCTTGGTTCCCTGACCCCTACAAGAGATTTTAACTATGTAAAAGATACAGCGGCAGGATTTATTGCGATCGCTGAGTCTGAGAAGACAATCGGTCAGGAGATCAACATTGCAACACAGCAGGAGATTACGATCGGAGAACTTGCGCAGGAGATTATCGGGCAGATCAATCCCGGGGCAAAAATTATATGTGATGAACAGAGGCTTCGACCGGAAAAGAGCGAAGTAAATCGTCTGCTGGGATCGAATGCAAAGTTAAAGGAATTGACGGAATGGAAGCAGAGATATACGTTTGAGCAGGGGATTGCGGAGACGATCGAGTGGATCAGACAGCACATGGATGTTTACAAAACAGATATTTATAATATATAGATCGGACAGAAGAGAGGAAGAGAATGAAACGGTTTGTGCCATTATCCATTCCTAACTTTAACGGGAATGAAAAAAAATATGTAGATGATGCATTGGAACAGGGCTGGGTGTCTACAGGCGGCGCTTATATTACCAGGCTGGAACAGCAGCTGGCAGAATTTTTGAAGGTGGACAAGGCTGCTGCCTGCCAGAGTGGCACATCCGGACTGCACCTGGCACTCGTGGAGTGCGGTGTGCAGCCGGGAGACATGGTGATAGTTCCTACTTTAACCTTTATTGCTGCGGTAAATCCGGTGCGCTATCAATTCGCAGAACCTGTTTTTATGGACTGTGATGAGAGTCTGTGCCTTGATCCTGAAAAATTAGCGGAGTTCTGTGAAAAAGAATGCAAACTGGAGGCGCAGCAGCTGGTACATAAGAAGAGCGGCAGAGTGGTAAAAGCGGTCATTGTGGTACACGTATTCGGCAATGTCGCCGATATGGAAGCAATCATGAGTATTGCCGGAAAATATCATCTGAAGGTGGTGGAAGATGCCACGGAGGCATTGGGATCACATTATACGGCGGGAAAGCTTGCGGGGCGATATGCGGGGACGATTGGTGATTTCGGCGTGTATTCCTTCAATGGAAACAAAATCATTACGACCGGAGGTGGAGGCGCTATCACTGCGAGATGTGCAGATGAAGTGGAACATCTGAAATATCTCTCTACACAGGCAAAGGATGATCCGCAATTTTACATCCATAATGAAATTGGATACAATTATCGTATGACGAATCTGCAGGCGGCGCTTGGCGTTGCGCAGATGGAGGAACTGCAGCAGTTCATAGAGACAAAACACAGGAATTATATTCTGTATAAGGAACGATTCCAGGATGCTTCTTTTGGAACACTGCTCCCGTTTCGCGAGGGAACATGTTCCAATCAGTGGTTTTATTCACTTCAATTACGGGAAGACCGGCTGCAGGGAAAGGACATGCGCGATATAATCGGGGCTTTACAGGAACGTGGGGTACAGACGCGTGCAATATGGGGGCTGATTCATGAACAGAAGCCGTACCGGCAGAATATTGCTTATAAAATAGAGAAAGCACCCTGCTACAGTGCGACTGTTTTAAATATTCCGAGCAGCACGCAGCTGACAGAAGAGGATATTTGTTATGCTGCGGAGCAGATAACGGAAGTTTTGGGCGGAGACGAAGGGTAATCTTTCATTGGAGAGACTTTATGAAAAAGAATGTATTGTTATTTTCGCATCAGATGAAGGTGGGGGGCGCCCCGACGGTATTGTGCGAAATGGGAAAGATTTTGAGCAAAAAGTATAATGTAGTAGTATTATCCCCGTCGGACGGAGCGATGCGGACGCAGTTTGAGGAAGCGGGGATATCCGTTCTTATAAGCGGAGAAATAACGGATGCATTACGCGATATGATTGTTCAGGAGTTCGATTTTGCAGTGGCAAATACTACGCTGGCGCTCCCGTTTGTTGTGAAACTGGCAGGCAGGATGCCGGTTTATTGGTGGATACATGAAAATACGCTGGCCTATGAAGGACGCCAGGAGATGAAAGAGTATTACCAGTTTGCGGCAAAATATGCGAGGATTTTTTCTGCCGGACATGTTGCGGCAGAAAATTTTTATCACTTTTACAGGATAAAGACGGAAATATTGGAGTTTGGTCTGTCAGATTGCTATGTGGCAGCCAGGGATAACCGGAAGCGTGACCATATCAATGTGATCTGTCCTTCGACAGTCTGCGAATTGAAGGGGCAGGACATACTGGTGCAGGCAATAAAGAGTATGGATGCCGGGTTGCGGGGAAAATGCAAATTCGTATTTCTGGGTGAACTTAGAAACGATAATGCAAAAGAATATCAGATGATAGAAACACTTGCAAAAGAATATCAAAACGTAGAACTTCATCCGCTCGTGGAAAGAGAAAAATTACTGGAACTGTATTATGACATGGATGTAGTGGTAGCGCCATCCAGAGAGGACGCCACGCCGGCTACCATAGTGGAAGGGCTTATGTATCACAAAATATGCATTGGTTCCAGCGGCACCGGTGTATCCAGATATTTAAAAGACGGGTGGGATGGTTTTGTATTTGAAAATGCAAACGCAGATGACCTGAGGAATAAGCTGGAATATATGGTGCGGGAATTTGCTGAGTTAGGTGAACTTAGAGAACGGGGAAGAAAGGTTTACGAAACAATTTACAGCTATGATATTTTTGAAAAGAATGTCCTGGAAAAGATAGGAACCGTTTGAGGGAAGCCGGCAGATAAGCGACCGGGATGAGTCGGCGAACTTATAGTATGAAAGGTACGTGATATGAACCTATCCATCTGTATCATTACAAAAAACGAAGAACAGAATATTGAACGCTGCTTAAAGGCGCTTGTTCCATACGGCCTGGAGACGATCGTGGTGGATACCGGATCGACGGACCGCACGAAACAGATTGCGGCGCGTTACACGGACAGGCTGTATGATTTCCCGTGGTGCGACGATTTTTCGGCGGCAAAGAATTTTGCGATAGAAAAGGCTTCACATTCCTATGTACTGGTTTTGGACAGCGACGAGTTTGTAGAGCAGCTGGATCTGTCCGCGCTGGAAAAACAGATTGCCGCGCATCCGGGGGCGGTCGGCCGGATCCGCAGGCGGAATGTGTTTCACAGAAACGGGGAGGAACAGGAGAACCGGGAGTGGATCAACCGCATATTCGCAAAAGAATATTTTCATTACGAGGGCAGGATCCATGAGCAGGTGATGCCCCTGCATGGCGCTGAGAGCGGTTACCGGACGTATGAAACGCCGGTTGTGATCTTGCACACCGGATACGATCTGCCCGAGCAGCAGAAAAAGGAAAAGGCGGAGCGTAATATCCGCCTGCTGGAGCAGGAATTAAAGCAGCTGGGCTGGGATGGAAATGCCGGGGCGAAAGACGGCGTCGCAAAGGCAGAGACAGCCGGAACAGATGCGGACGCTCGTGGGAGCGGGCAGATTCCGTATCTTTTGTATCAGCTCGGCAAGAGCTATTACATGATGGGAGAATACGGCGCGGCGTGCGGCTGGTTCGCGCAGGGGCTTTCGTTTGACCTAAATCCTGCACTGGAATACGTGATTGACATGGTGGAGACGTACGGATATGCGTTAATCAACAGCGGGCAGGAGCAGACGGCACTGTTTTTTGAGAATATCTATGACGAATTTGGAAAAAGTGCGGATTTTCAGTTCCTGATGGGATTGATTTACATGAAAAACGCACGGTTCACAGAGGCGGTGCGTGAATTTGAGAAGGCGGCCGGACATGCAGAGTGCCGGGCACAGGGAGTGAATTCCTATCGGGCGGACTATAACATCGGCGTCATCTACGAGTGCCTCGGGAAAAAGGAAGAGGCGCTTGCCTATTACCGGAAGTGCGGCGGCTATGCGCCGGCAGAGGAGCGGATACGCGAGCTGGGGCGGAGGTAGAAGAAAAAGCTATGACAACGAGAGAAGAAGCATTGGAATACGGAATGTCATTTCCGGATGTCTATGTGGATACACCGTTTCACGATCCAAACTGGGTGCTGGTGCGTTCCCGGAAAAATAAGCGGGCATTTCTCTGGACTTATGAATATCAGGGACAGATGCGGATTAATGTCAAAGCAGATCCGGAGTGGATTGATTTCTGGCGGAAAGCGTACGAAGCAGTCATTCCGGGTTATCATCAGAACAAAAAGCACTGGAATACGGTCATCCTTGACGGCAGTGTGCCGGATGGAGAAGTAAAGCGGATGATAGCGGAAAGCTACGATCTGGTTAGGTAAGGGTAGTGTCGTGCTCGTGCCTGGATATATGAGGGGATGCAAATAGAGTTGTATTTGAGGCTACAGTTGGATTTCTACTATGTTTGACAGGAATCGAGGCGTTAAGTGTAATGGGACTGGCATTACTGGCAGTGGGGATTTTATCCGGTTTAAAGGCTTATATGCAGAGCGTAGGAAAAGCAGCACTTCAGGCTATTCTGGGAGCAGGTACATCGGAGGTTGTGAAAGAGTTATTGACTCTGGTGCTGCGGAAAGGATGATAGCGATATCGAAAATGCTTAAAAGAAGATGGCAGGGACAACGGGAACCCTGCCATTTTATTCGTGAATATTTTGGACAGATAGATCGGGTTTATAATTTACATAACAGATCCGGGGTGGAAGCCTACATTAAATCTTTGCATGTGATATAAGGATAAGAATATATAAGGAAATAACTGGGAAGTAACTGGGAAATGACGTTGCAATTTCCCGCCCACGGGCTTATAATTGGGGCAGTTAGGGGAGGGCATGCAATGCAATATATGACATCTAGACAGAAAGCTACAGAATGGTCTGTCACGAAGCGTATGGTAAATTACTGGTGCGCAAACGGGCAGATTGAAGGTGCATACAAAGAAGGCAGCCGCTGGTGGATTCCAGTGGATGTAGAACGTCCTGGAGAAGAGGAGTGTTTGCGGCGCATGAGAGCGTACACCGTTCGGATTACAGGCAAGAAGAGCGTTGCGGTTGGCATTCAGGATTTTGAGGCGTTAAGACGTGATCAGATGTTTTATGTAGACAAGACGGATTTTATTCGGCAGTGGTGGGAATCTGGCGAGACGACTACGCTGATTACACGCCCCAGACGTTTTGGCAAGACGTTGAATCTGAGCATGCTGAACTGCTTTTTTTCCGTGTTCTATGAAAATCGTGCGGATTTATTTGAGGGGTTGAAAGTTTGGGAAGAGAAAAGCTATCACAAGCTGCAAGGGCGTTTCCCCGTTATATTTCTGTCATTTGCAGGTGTTAAGGGGACAACGTTTGAGGCGGTGCTTCGGCAGATAAATTATGGTATTGTAGAGGTATATCGCCGCTTTGAGCGGATACTTGACATGTCGCGGTTCACGGAAAGGGAACGACAGGATTTTGGCAGAATATCATGGGACATGGATGCGTCCACGGCTGCGCAGTCCGTACGGCTTTTGACGGATTTGCTCTATGTGTATTATGGGCAGAAGCCGATTATTTTACTGGATGAATATGATACACCGCTTCAGGAAGCTTACTTTAATAGCTTTTGGGATGAAATGACTGCGTTTGTGGGGGCTTTTTTTAATAATTCCTTTAAAACGAATCCATCGTTGGGGAGAGCATTGCTGACGGGCATTACCAGAATATGCAAGGAATCTATCTTCTCCGACCTCAATAATATAGATGTGGTCACACAAACGAGTACGAAATATGAGACGGCATTTGGCTTTACGGAAGAAGAGGTAAAGGTGGGACTTGCCAGAGTAGGTCTGCTCGATTACAGGGAAAAAGTAAAAGAATGGTATGACGGATTTACATTTGGACAGCGCAGGGATATGTATAATCCGTGGTCGATCACAAAGTTTATCGACGCAGAGGGGATCTTTGATATTTATTGGGCGAATACAAGTAATAATAAACTGGTGAGTTCGTTAATCCGAAAGTCTTCAAAGAATATGAAGATGGCGATGGAACAGCTTCTTGAAGGAGAGATGTTACATGTGGAGATGGACGAGCAACTGGACTTTGCACAATTGGAATATCGGGAATCGGCTATTTTCAGCCTTCTATATGCGACGGGGTATTTACGCGTAAACCAAAAGAACGATCAGGAATATGTGCTGATGCTGACGAACAAAGAAGTGAAGATTGTGTTTCGGCGCATTATACGGGAATGGTTTAACGATCTGGATACTGGCTATGGAGATTTCAGAAGAGCGTTGCTGCATGATAATATAGAAGAGATGAACTACTATATGAATATGGTCACGCTATCCACCTTCAGTTACTTTGACACAGGCACAGGGCGTGGTAATATTGATGAGACAGAGCGTTTTTATCATGGCTTTGTGCTTGGATTGCTGGCAGATTTATCAGATCAGTTTTCAATACGCTCAAACAGGGAGAGTGGTCTGGGAAGATATGACATTATTCTCCGCGCGCGGGAAGAAAACTGCAATTCTTACATTATGGAATTTAAGGTTTTTGACCGGGAGAGAGACGAGAATATGAAAGCGTGCGTTGCAAGGGCCTTGCAGCAGATAGAAGAGAAACAATATGAGACAGAGCTTGTGGCAGACGGAATTGCAAGAGAGCGGATCAGAAAATATGGATTTGCATTTGACGGAAAAAAGGTTCTGATCGGTTCATAGAAGGAGAGTATCTTGAAGCATACCATTATTTATTTTATCGGTGTATACGACACACTTGATTTATTTACCGGAAAATTGCGGGAAGCTTTTGAGACGATGGGCTATGCGTCCTTTGTGTATGACGCGCGGCTGCCGCAGAGCAAGGATGCACTGCTTTCTGTGCTTGCGGAGAGCGGCTCGCCGGAGCGTGAATTTTCATGTGTGACATTTAATAATCTGGGATACAATCTGGATATGGAGGTGCTTGCGCCGGCACAGAGCGTACGGGAGAACGATGCGTGTATACAAAAGGGTGGGGCCAGAAATGTCTGGGAATATTACGGCATCCCGTATCTCAACATTCTGATGGATCATCCGTTTCACTATGAGAAACCGCTGCGTCTGGCACCGGAGACGTCGGTAGTGCTCTGCACGGACCGTAATCATGTAAAGTACATCCGCAGGTATTTTAAGAACATCCGACAGGTGGATTTCCTTCCGCATGCGGGCGTGGAGCTGGGGAACCGGCACAAGCTGCTTGCAGAGAGAGGGATTGACGTTCTGTATGCCGGAGCGCTTCCGATTTATACGGTGGCAAAAATGATACCGGATCTGTCTTCCATCCCGGAAGTGGATGGACAGCAGATGGCAGGGGATGTGCTGGCGGAGCTGGTGCACCATCCAGACCGGACGACGGAGGAAGTCATAGAGGAGTACCTGAAAGACCGGCGAAGCGATATCCCGGACAAGCGCGTGCAGGAGATCATTGTGCAGATGCGTTTTATCGACTCCTACGCCACTTCGTTTTTCAGGGAGCAGGCGGTGCGTATTCTGGTGGAAAACGGAATCCGGGTCACGGCGTACGGTACGGGATGGGATCAGTGCGAGTGGAGCGGCAGCCCGTATCTTGATTACCGTGGAAAAGTGCTTGCGCCGGAGATTCTTCCGTTTATGAACGATGCCAAAATTGTGCTGAATACGATGACCTGGTTTAAGGCGGGAGCACACGACCGGATTTTTAACGGAATGCTGGCGAAAGCGGTAGTGGTTACTGACGATTCCACGTATCTGCGCCGGGAATTTACTGATGGCAGGGAGCTTGTGATGTTCCGGCGGCAGGAGCTCGGGACGCTGCCGGAGAGGGTGTTTGATCTGTTTGGACATCTGGAACAGGCACAGGAGATTGCAGATTGTGGATATCTTGCCGCACAGGAAAACCATACGTGGAAAAGCCGTGCGGAGTATCTGAAGGAATGCTTTCTGACCTGACGGATGCACAAGGGCGAAGATGGGAGCGGTAAATGTAAGCTTCTGCGCGCGGTAAGGCGAACAAAGGCGGTAAGTCTCTGCGCGCAGTGCCGCAAAGAAGGTAATACATAGGATAGAGGAATGGACAGCTATGCACATATTGATGTACCGATGGAAAGCATATAATTACAGAGACATCGAGCAGACCTTCCTTCTGCTTGGGCATACGGTGGACAATATCGAGCAGGAACTTGGAAGTTATGACGTAAGTCCTGAATTTGAGCGGGTGATCGAGGAGAAGATCCGGGGAACGCATTACGATATGGTCTTTACGGTGAACTATTTCCCGCTGATATCGAATGTCTGTGAGCGCACAGGCGTGAACTATGTTTCCTGGACGTGCGACAATCCGCTGATCAGTATGTACCATGAATCGGTGTTCCACGCCTGCAATTACATTTTTACGTTTGATAAGACGAATTACCTGGAGTTCCGCGGGATGGGCGTAAAACATATCTGGTATCTCCCGCTGGCGGTAGATACGGAGCGGATGGATGCGCTGCTCGGGGCGCCGGAAGAAACCGGAAGACGGAAAGCCGCACAGGATCCGGAGATGCAGAAATACCGCGGGGATGTGGCGTTTGTGGGAAGCCTCTATGAGCGCAATTCCTATGACAAGATCAAAAGCAGGCTGCCGGAGTATTTAAGGGGATATTTTGATGCTGTTATGGAGGCGCAGCTGAACATCAGCGGAGCAAATATCGTGGAACCGATGCTGACCACGAACATTCTCGAACAGCTGCAGGAATATTTTCAGCTGGAAAAATCCGAGGGATCTTTTTCGGATCTGGGGTTGATTTTCCAGACAACCGTGCTTGGATTTAAGATTGCGGAGATCGAGCGGAGAAGGGCGCTGATTGAACTTTCAAAGCACTACAAAGTCAATGTCTACAGCAACAGTGATGTCAGTGATCTGCTGCGGATTCAGTATTGTGGGTCGGTGGACTACTGGAGCGAGATGCCGAAGGTTTTCCGCATGTCGAAGATCAACCTGAACTTTACGATACCGAACATCAAGAGCGGTATCCCGCTGCGTATCTGGGATGTGCTTGGCTGTGGGGGCTTCCTTCTGACGAACTACCAGGCAGAGATTCCGTACTATTTTAAGGAGGGGGAAGACCTCGTCTGCTTCGACGGTCTGGAAGATCTGTGCGAGAAGGTGGGCTACTATCTGGAACACGAGGAGGAGCGAAAGCGGATTGCATGGAATGGGTACCGCAAGGTGCGGGAGAAGCACTCTTATATAGAAAGAATCCGTACCATTTTAGATACGGTTGCAGGTGAAGACGCAAAATAAATAGGTGGCGGCGCTGTAGAACCGCTGTAAACAAAAGGAACTGCCGCAATAAGCATATCGTGCTTTGCGTTGATAAGTAATATTATAAGAAGATCACACCGTGGGATTTCAGATGGAAATGCGGATGGACATTCGGTTCAAAAAATGTGACATTTCTAACTGGTCGGATGTCTGCATCTTCGATGATCCGTGTCTTTCCAAGTTTGGAGCACTCCGCGGGTCATGTC